>SKEY01000371.1_pt1 | contig 75716 bp, 81 predicted proteins | sample 4843871 | NCBI WGS metagenome assembly SKEY01 (sample SAMN11008797, study PRJNA524170) | human gut metagenome | biome: Human fecal sample; material: Feces; isolation source: fecal sample from pouch patient p36 | host: Homo sapiens | place: Israel: Tel-Aviv | collected 2016-12-04
AACAGAAACAAGATAGTTTCATAATAAGTACTCCTTTTTGTATGGCATGGCAGCAGGGTATCACAGCCCTGTTGTTGTATCAGGCTCAGACGGTAACGCCTTTGCAGAGAAAGCATAGAGACCGTCACCTCAAATACTTTATCTGAAAAATGCCCTACTTCGGTAGGGTATTTTTTAATAAGCGTGTTTTACAGGGGATTATTTTTTTGAGTGTTTAAAAATGTAAATCAAAAGAGAATTTAAATTTTATCATTTATGTTGCCACAGATGAAAAAAATAGTAGTATATAAGTGTAGAGGTGTAATCAAGGAGGCATAAATGGGAGGTAACGGTCAAAAGAAAAATAGCGTGGAGAAACGCTTACAAATATATGAGGACAAGTTAAAAGAAAAATCCCGAAAAGAAAAAGAAATAAATAGCCTTAAAGAACAAATAGCTGTCCTACAGGAAGAGCAGAGTGTTTTGACAAATGAATTGAGTGAAAATGAAAAGGAAATTCAAGTTGAAGTTTATAAGTCTTATACGCCAAAGGATTTGTTGAAAATGGCCACATATATTGAAAAACATGCAAAAGTAGAAGCAGCAACTGATTTTAGAGATCTTATCAAAAAATTTGAAGATCATAACCTTGAAATTAATGATATATCTAATCTACAGACATATTTTAAGATATATGGTCAATATGTGAAAGAAGAGCATAGGATAATTAAAGGTTTATTTGGCGCATTAGGAGGAAAGTTGGATGGGTAGGGATTTTATTATTATATTAAATAAAAAATATAGCGTCAAACACCTTGATGAAATGATAGAAGAAGTTGTTGATATAGAAACAAAATATAAAATTTCAAACAAAAATCATATAATTATATCTAGAAATGCGAATATTATGTTTGATGTGGAAAAAGAAATAATTAAAGGGAGGATTTATGAAAAAAGTGGTGAAAAAGAAAAAAAAATAATTGAAAATATGATAAAAAAAATAGGAAAAGAAAATATGTTTGTTCATTTTTATGGAAAAGAAAATTTTCTTTCTACTAATAATATAAATATTATTTAAAATACAGAGGATATAAGTATGAATAAAAATATCAGAGAAGTATTAAATGAGGCAGGAATTCTTTATCAAACTTCTAATATGAGGAAAGAAAAACCAGAGACAGACATGGATGCATATTTTATTAATTTGTCAATTAATAATGAAATAATTCATGGGGGAATTGTTGAAGATGATGCAGATAAACATGTAACTATTATTTTTTTCGCTTCTGCAAGGAAGGTCGAAAAGAAAACAGGATATTTAAAATTGTTAGAGTTAATTAATGATTTAAATAAAGAATGCAGATATGGGAATTTTGTATATGACGATGAAGATATTACATATTCACTTTCCATACCAGTTATTAGTAGCGATAAGATATCAAAATATGAGTTCAAATATTATTTTGATAGATGTTTAAGCACGGTCAAAGAAGCCTTTGGGGACATTCAGGATGAGTTACGAAAAAACAGTAATTAAAATATTGAAATGTATAGTTATTATAGTTGGATGTGTTACCTTAGTTATAAGGTGTTTTCTTAAAACGGAATATGTGAATGCTTTTATGGCTGTAGTGAATTCGGCGTCCTTTTTGGTGTCTGTTAATATTTTATTAATTGATTTATATAATAAATTTCGAAATATTTATAAAGAGAAGAAGGATGAAGAGAATTTCATAAAAACTGAAAAAATAAAAGTAGTTACCATGATGACTTACATAATGATATTTATAAGTGAAATAATATTTATTTCACTATTTGTAGCAATTTATCTTTTTAGTAATTTAGATAAGGCTCTTTGTAATGATTTAATAGGTATACTCTCACTTATAATGGCAATATCATATGATTTGTTTAATGATATTATTGTTGCAATGGTAACAGAATTTATAAAATAAAACAACAGCATAACGCAAAAGGTGAAGCCAGAAAATCAGAACCGGACTCATAACGTCTGTTCTGAAGCAGTAGAACCGAAAAATAGACAAGTATAAGAGGCACCTTCCGGGGTGTCTTTTCTAATACCCATAAGGACTCTTAACTCAGCAGGTTAGAGTATCCAGCTCATAACCGGGCAGTCCTGGGTTCGAATCCCAGAGGGTCCACTTACAAAAACAATTAGGAGGTGAGCTTAAGTGACAGAAAAACAGAAGATTTTTGCAGATGAATATTTGATAGACCTTAACGCCACAAGGGCTTACCGAGTAGCTTATCCGGCGGTGAAAAAGGATGAAACAGCAAAATCAGCGGGAAGTAGAATGTTGACAAATGTTAACGTTAAAAAATATATTAATGAACGCCTTGAAGAAATCCACAGCGAAAAGACTGCAGACGCCAAAGAAGTAATGGAATATTTAACCGCTGTACTTAGAGGGGAAAGTCGGTCTGAGGAAATAGTGGTGGAAGGATTAGGAGATGGGCTATCTAAGGCAAAAACCATGGAAAAGGCGCCATCTGAGAAGGATAGACTAAAAGCAGCAGAACTTCTAGGCAAGAGATATTCACTGTTTACGGATAAAGTGGAGATGGAAGCAGATATGGAACTTAATATTGCGATTGACTACGGGGAGGAAGGGGACGGATGAACATTACAGTAAAAGCAAATCCCTGTTTCCGGGAAGTGGACCAGAGCCAAAAACGGTATATCATCATGAAGGGCTCTGCCGGTTCTGGGAAAAGCGTAGATACAGCCCAGCATTATATTCTGCGTTTAATGAAAGACCCTGGAAGAAATCTTTTGTGTGTAAGAAAATCAGATGTAACCAATAGAGATAGCACTTTTGCAGAATTGCAGGGTGCTATTTTTCGTATGTTCGGCGAGGCATATAAAAAGTATTGGTACATCAATTCTTCCAATATGCTCCTGGAATGCAGAAATAATCATAACCAGATTATCTTTCGTGGCGTGAATGACGATAAGCAAAGGGAAAAGCTGAAGTCCATTACTTTTAAGCGCGGGAAACTGACGGATGTGTGGATAGAAGAGGCTACAGAGTTGACGCAAAATGATTTTGAAATTATAGATGACCGACTTAGAGGAGAACTTCCCCAAGGGCAGTTTTATCAAATCAGAATGACCTTTAATCCGGTTTCGGCACACCACTGGATTAAAAAACAGTTTTTTGACCGCAAGGACCCGGACGTACTGACACATCAGTCTACCTATGAGAACAACCGCTTTATTGACGAAGCATACCATAGGCGCATGCTTCGCAGAAAGGAAGTGGACCCGGAAGGGTATCGGATTTATGGACTTGGATGCTGGGGAGAAACTGCAGGTCTGATTCTGAAGAACTATATAGTAGAGGAATTTGACCAATCTCCAGAACGATTCGATTACATGGTAAATGCCCAGGACTTTGGATTTAATCATGCGAATTGCATTGGAGAGGTTGGGTTTAAGGATGGAGAGTTATATCTTTGCCAGGAGCTTTATGTGTATGAAATGGATACAGATGAAATTATTAAGCTGGCAGAGGGAAGATTTCAAAAGAAGCGTACTATGTGGTGTGACAGCGCCGAGCCGGATCGCATCAAGATGTGGCAGAAAGCTGGATACAGAGCCAGGGGTGTAAAAAAGGAGCCAAACAGTGTAAAAGCGCAGATAGATTACCTAAAACAGCATTTAATACACATCCACCCTTCCTGCGTGAACACGATTAAGGAAATCCAGCAGTGGAAATGGAAAAAGGATGACAAAACGAATACTTATATGGATGAGCCAGTGAACTTCTTTGATGATGCCATGGCTATGCTGAGGTATTCTATTGAGCAGGAGAGAAGAGGACGGGCGAAGCTAAAAACATTTAAAAGGTAGGGTGAACCATGAATAAGAAATCGTACATGCAGCCAGAGCCATTGCTTTGTTCAGTGGATGGAGATATCAATATAACAATGGATTTGGTGAATAAATATATTGCCAGACATAAAGAACGATTACCAAGGTATGAGCGATTAAAGAAATTATATCTTGGTTTTCACAGGATTTATAAGTTACCAGATAAGGAAAAAGGGAAGCCGGATAACCGTATGGCTGTCAATTTCCCAAGGTATATTACAGACACATTTTTGGGATATGCGTATGGCGTGCCGATTAAAAAGACACATCCGGACACCACAGTGAATGATGCGATTGCTGCTTTTGATTTGGATAATGATATTGCAGATCATGACCATGAGCTTGCAAAGATGTGCTGTCAGTATGGACACGCTTTTGAGTATTTTTATCAGGATGAAGAATCAAAAACCAAAGTGGTTGCCTGTACACCAGAAGAACTTTTCGTTGTATATGATGATACACTGAAAAGAAAGGCGGTGTTTGCTGTTCGATATGGATATAAAGAAGATGGGCATGAAAAACACGGGGAGGTTATGACCAGGGATAAAATTTATCCATTTTCAGGAGATGTCCTTGGAGAACCAAAGAATAATCCCTATGGAAAAATTAACGTAGTGGAATATATATTGAACCAGGAACGTCTTGGACTGTATGAAGAAGTAGCGGAATTAGTGGAAGTATACAATAAAACCATTACAGAGAAGGCAAATGATGTAGATGAGTTTGCAGAGGCTTATCTGGCCATTCTTGGGGCGGAGATTGATGAAGAGGGCGTGTACCATATCCGGGATAACCGAATTATCAACCTTTACGGAACAGACAGTGCAAAAGATATATTGGTTCAGTTTCTTCAGAAACCAACAGCAGATGGTACACAGGAAAATCTCTTAGACAGGCTGGAGACGCTCATTTACAAAACCAGTATGGTAGCTGATATCAGTGATGAGTCCTTTGGCAATGCTTCTGGCGTGTCTCTGGCTTATAAGTTGCAGGCCATGAGTAATCTGGCACTTACAACAGACAGAAAGTTTATTAAGAGCATGAAGAAACGGTATAAGCTATTCTGCTGCATGAAAACAAATATCTCAGATAAAGATGCCTGGAAAGAAATCGAATTCAAGACAACCAGAAATATACCAAAGAATATTCTGGAAGAGTCACAGACTGCACAGAATCTGGAAGGCGTGGTTTCAAAAGAGACGCAGCTTTCTGTGTTATCTATTGTAGACAGCGTTCAAAATGAGCTGGAAAAGATTGCAGAAGAGGATGAAAAAGAAAGAGAGCAAGACCCTGTTATTGCTTCTATGTTTGGAAATCAGAGGCAGCAGGATGACGGGGGGGCAGAAGTCCAAGGTAAATCCTTAAATGGCGCCCAGACACAGAGCCTCATTGCTATTATGTCACAATTTAGTGCCGGCACTCTTTCAGAAGGCCAGGCGGTGAACCTGATATCTACAGCTATTGGCATTGGAAAAGATGAGGCAAGAGCAATATTGGATGGAGAATTATAAATGTCTAGCAAAGAACATAGAAAACATGTGGAATACTGGAAGAAAAGAGAAAAAGCCCAGAGAAAGAAGAATATCAAAGACGATGTAGTGTATCAAAAGCAGATAGAGGAAATCTACCAGAATATGCTGGATGAAATCCAGAAGGAAATTAATGGTTTCTATGTCCGGTATGCGAAAAAAGAAGGAATTACCATTGCAGAGGCTAAGAAACGCGCATCTAAACTGGATATTGAGGAATATGCCAGGAAGGCAAAAAAGTATGTGGCAGAAAAAGATTTCTCAGATAAAGCAAATGAAGAGATGCGCCTTTACAACCTTACCATGAAAGTGAATCGTCTGGAACTGTTAAAGGCTAAGATTGGCCTGGAACTGGTCAGTGGGTTTGATGAACTGGAAAAGCTTCTGGGAGAAAAATTAACAGAAAAGACATTGGAGGAGTTGGAAAGACAGGCCGGAATCCTTGGAAAATCCATACAGGACAATGCTAAAGCGGCACATGCTATTGTAAATGCTTCTTTCCACAATGCAACCTTTTCAGACCGTATCTGGATGTACCAGGATATGTTAAAGGCAGATTTATCAAAACTACTGCAGCAGAACATCATACAGGGAAAACACCCAAGAGAGCTTGCTACACATCTTAGAAAGCGTTTTGGAATAAGCCAGTACAATGCAGAACGTCTTATGATTACAGAGTCTGCCAGAATACAGACAGAAGCCCAGAAACAGTCCCTGGAAAGGAATGGGTTTGAATATTACGAATACATAGCATGTGGAAAGAATGATGTATGCGGAATCTGCAAAGGACTGGATGGAAAACACTTTAAAGTCAAGGATATGATGCCTGGAGTAAATGCTCCTCCGTTACATCCTTTCTGTCACTGCTCTACTGCAGCCTGGGAGGACAGTGAAGAATATGAGCAGTGGTTAGAATTCCTAGATAAAGGCGGTACGACTGCCGAATGGGAGAAATTGAAAAAGACCAGGAAATCGGTTGTAAAGGGCTCTGGATCTGGTATAATGAAGTTACCAAGATATGAAAATGCTATTATTTCAAAAGCGAAATTTACACAGTATGCATTGAATCCTGAGAAGGATATCAATAAAGCAGAGGCATTTAGGATGGCTTTGGGGTATACCTTAGAGAATGTGGATGATCTGATAAAACAGATACATGTAAAACTGCCAGAATATAATGCAGTGGAAAAAGGTGACCGAGGATGGGGGATGACCTATGAGGTTGTCATGAATATTACTGGTCCGAATGGAAAAACAGCAAAAGTTTTGACCGCATGGATTGATGATAAGAATAGCAGCGAAATGCGTCTGACAACAGTTCATGTAGACAAGTAGTGAGGTGATTTGATGATTGAGTTATATGAGCGATACAGACTAAAAGATGGAAGAACTGGAAGTGCGGTTGACATTTTAGGTGACGGAGAAGCCTGCATTTTTGAAATTGACAAGCAAGGAATTGAGGATCGGGTGATTACTGTTACCGAAGATGAGATAAAAGAAAAAGTCTTATAACAAAGAAAAGGCGGTTTATATACGAGAGAGGTGCAAGGATGCATTTGTGGTGGAAATGTCCAAATTGTGGAAGCGTAGTAGATTTCTCAGAAGAGCTAATAAATAGTTGTTTTGATGCTGATGATGGAGAGGCTTATTTCGAGCCTGAAACAGGAGTTTTTTTCCATACAATATTTTGCAGCACATGTAAAGCTTCTTGGGTTATGAGCATTGGAGGTATGAGCCGGGATTTTATTAAAGATAAATAATTGATGATAGCCACCAGTCATAATAATGGCCGGTGGTATTTTATACACCGAAGGAGGTGCTTGCCTATGCTGAATATAGCGGTTATTTTTCTTGCAGTGGCAGTGGCTGCTATTTCCGTGAATCAAATCGTATCAAACCTTAGAGCAGAGGAATTACAGCTGCAACTGCGGCAACTACGGAGGCGATTAAAGCAAAAACAGAGATAGTTGTTGAGATTATAAATCTATGTAGATTTTGCTTAGATTCTTTTTCAGATTCTTCTTTTATCTGTAAAAATGCTTCATAGAGATGCGTGAGAGAGTCGTCGATATCTGCATCAAATTGACCAGGATAGAAAATGTCATCGTCCTCTGAAAGTGAAAGATTATTATATTCTTCGTTATTCATATGGTATACTCCTTTAAAAATTTTTATTTGATTATACCATGGACAGGAAAGAAATTATAGATGAAGCCAACACGTAAAAAAGCGTGTTATTTTTATGGAGGAAATTATGATGGAGATGTATTTCACAATAAAAACCGTTGCATTGATTATAGGATTAATTATGATGTTTGTTACAATAACTTATGAGATGTGGAAATCTAAACACTAGCCAGAATATCCTTTTAATATTTTTATGCCCATAGTAAGTAGTATTGACTGAAATATTATAGTATAATTTGAGAAAAATATGGAGGGATTATTATGGGCGAAAGATTAAATAATCTGATAGATTCTGCAAAAGGAGAACTTGGAAAGATATTAATGGAGGAAGCTGGTCCAGCAATAGCTGCAGAGATGGTAAAAGGTACGGCAGTTGAAATTATTGGTGAGGCAGCAGGAATAGTAATACCGGGAGTTGGTAATATGATGTTATCATATAAACAAAAGAAATTAGAAAGAAATTATGAACTGTATATATCCAAAATTGTTGAAAATCAAGATGCAATAAATGCGCGGCTTGAGAAACTGGAAGAGGAAAAGAAAAAAGAAATTCAATCGAATTATTTTGGACTAATCGCAGATTATGCTTCCCAAGAAAAGCAACAGGAAAAGATGAATTATATTGTAAATGGTTTTATAAATGTAACAGGAAATGTTCTGTCACAAGAAGATACGATCCTTATGTATTATGATACTCTGGAACAATTAACAATTTTGGATTTGAGAGTGTTAAGGCTTTATATCGCATGTGATGAAGATGTGCAAACAATTATGGAAGATTACAAGCTGGATTCTTCACAGTTAGGTATGATTAAGGAAAAATTATCCAGGTTAGGACTTTTAGAAAGCAAAAATGATTTGGATATGGATGAGAATATGAGGAATGTCGCTCAGTACTTAGAAGATGTGACGAAGGGAAAGAAGAATCCTAAGTTAAAACGTTTGAAAAGAATCAGTAAATTTGAATCTTACAGACTTACCTCTTATGGACGAAAGTTATACCAGTTTTTTTCTGGTATTATTGACACAGAATAAGTTTTAGAACACTGCCTGAGAAGTTAGGCGGTGTTTTTTATACCCATTTTAAGAAAGGAAAGATGAAAATTATGATTATTACAGGAATGAAACATTTTGAAAGTGTATGTCAGAAGAAATTGGTGGAATGGTACAACAAAAATAGACCCAAAACACCAATCGACTTAGGAGATGTATTTATTGTTTGGTCTTGCAAGACATTGCAGAACTACAAATGCCTGGCTTCTACTACGATTTCCGGTGATGGTATTTATGCGGAGTACACATTCAATGGAGACAAGCAGGAACTTTATGAGGATGTTTATAAGAAACTCACAAATACCTGTCATACAGAAGAATGATGCAAAAATATAAAATAACCAAAGATGCGGATATGTTGGCGCCAAACTGGCTGGCAGACCGTATAAACTATAAAACAGTAAAATTTCTGTATGGAGAAAAGGATGGTGCAGAAATTCTGAAAGGGGTGAGGATAAATGACCAAACAGCCAAAATCGGTGATACCGTTTGCTTTGATGGTAAGAGGATATCCGTAGAGAGGAGGTGATCCAGGTATCTCCCACCGGCAGGGAATGACCGGAATAGCAAAGGGGTGATGAAATGAATGATTGTAGTAAGTGTCCGCAAGGATGAAATTAAGGTATCCGGCCATGCGAATTATGCAGAAGAAGGCAAGGATGTTGTGTGTGCAGGGGTAACCGCCCTTACGCAAACCCTGGTGAAATCCATAGAGGATTTGGCTGAGGATAAAATAGAATATGATATCGCGCCTGGAATGGCTGATATAAAGTATGGGAATCTTTCAGAAAAAGCAAAAACTCTGGTGGATTCCTTTTTCATTGGCATCTGCATGATTGCAGATGAATTTCCTGACTATGTAAAAATTGTTTGAAAGGAGAAAAAGATGCGTAACAAAGTATTCAAAACCATGCTGCAGTTATTTGCAGAAGAACCAGGAGGAGACCCAGTCCCACCAAACCAAGACCCGGAGGGCAAACCGGAAGTAACAGATCCAGAGACACCGCCAGTTCCTGAAGCGAAATATACGGAAGAGGACTTGGCACGTATGAAAAAAGAATGGGCGAAGGAGCAGGAAAAGGCGGTAAAGGATGCAGAAGCAGAGGCTGCAAAACTGGCTAAAATGAACCAGGAGCAGAAGCAGCAGTATGCGTTGGAAAAAGCCCAGAATAGAGTGGAAGAACTGCAGGCAAGGATTGGAGAGCTTGAAAAAGAAGCCCTTCGTTCCAGTTTATCCAAAGAAGCGGCTAAAACCATGAAAGAAGACCATGGTATTATTGCAACTCCAGATATGCTGGAATTTGTTGTGGGAGATGATGCAAAGACCACCAACGAAAGAATCAGTAAGCTGGTAGGAATCATCCTGGAAGACCGTAAACAGGTAGAAAAGGAAAGAGCAACTGGAAAAACACCGAAGTTCTTCGGAAGCAAAGGAAACACGATGTCAGAAATTGATAAGCGCATTGCAAAATATAAATAAAGGAGAAAATAGAATATGAAAAATAAGGTATTTAGAAGCATGCTGCAGTTATTTGCAGAAGGTGACAACAACGATTTATCAGTAAGAAGCTACCAGAAGGAATTCAAGGAGCTTTTGCAGGCAGTGTTCCGTAAGCAGTCATACTTTGCAGATTTCTTTGGAGGAGAATTAGAAGCATTGGATGGCGTGCGTGATAATGAGACTGCATTCTATGTGAAAACTTCCGATATTCCTGTAGCAGTTGGAGACGGTTATAAAAAGGACGCAAACACAGCATTTGGGTCAGGAACGTCCAGCTCTAACCGCTTCGGAGAGCGTACCGAGGTTATTTATACAGACATTCCAGTGGAATATACCTGGGGATGGAATTTCCATGAGGGGATTGACCGCCATACCGTAAATCATGAGTTTGATTCTGCTGTTGCGGACAGGCTGGAACTCCAGTCCAGAGCAAAGACTGCGAAGTTTAATGCCAAGCATGGAAAGTTCATTTCCGATTCTGCTAAAAAGACGTTAGAACTGGAAAACTACACCTCTGATGGTGTACTGAAATTGTTTGATGAGCTGTCCGCATACTTCAATAATATTGAAGCAGTGGGAACAAAAGTGGCAAAGGTCAATTCCAGCTTGTACAACGCGATTGTGAATCATCCACTTACCACTACCTCTAAAAACTCTGCGGCCAGTGTTGCTGAAAATGAAGTATTCCGGTTTAAAGGGTTTTCCATTCAGGAAGTTCCAGATGGACTGTTTCAGGAAAAAGAGTGCTGCTATGCATACATTGCAGGAATTGCAAAGGCTTTTACAGGAATTAATACAGCAAGAACCATTGAATCTGAAGATTTTGATGGAGTAGCGCTGCAGGGAGCTGGAAAGGCAGGAGAATTCATCCTTCCGGACAATAAAAAAGCTGTAGTGAAAGCAATCCTGAAAGAACAAGCAATGGCAGCGAAAGCGCCAGCAAAGGCAACAAGAGCAGACAAATAGAGGTAAAGGAAAATGCTAAACAAAGTTAAAACGTTGCTGGGAATCAGTCTGGAAGATACAGATGCAGATGATAAGCTGTCCATCATTTTGGACTCTGCATCTGCAAGGCTGAAACTTCTGCTTGGAGGGCTTGAGATACCGAATAGTATGGAATACATACTGGTAGATGTAACGATTATGCGTTTTAACCGGATTGGCTCTGAAGGCTTTTCCTCTCACTCTGTAGAAGGGGAAAGCATTTCCTTCTCCAATGATGATTTTGCTCCATATCAGGAAGATATCCAGGCATATCTGGCAGGAAAGCAGGGAATTAAAAGAGGCAGAGTAAGATTCTTGTAAGAGGTGAAAATGTTATGAGATACGATACACCGGTCTACTTCCAGGAAATCACTCCTGGAATGTATGACCAGGAAACCGGGGATTACAGGGAAGATACGGTAAAAGAAACAAAACGCTTTGCATCTGTTATAAATACAGAGGAAGAGACGCTAAAGCTGCTCTATGGCAGTATTAAACAGGGAAGCCTTACCATTCAGCTCCAAAACCATTACAAAGCCCCATTTAGCCGCATACGCATTGGAGAGGCTATTTACCAGGTGGATGCTTCCAGAAAACTGAGGGTCAAGCATACGTTTGTGGTATCGGAGGTGCAGAAATGCCAAAAGTAAAGATTGTAGGCGCGGAAAAACTGCAAAAGAAGCTGAGAAGAAACGTAGCCATGGAGGACGTAAAGAAAGTAGTGCGTCACAACGGAGCCGAGATGCAGGCAAAAGCACAGAGAAATGCCCCTATTGACACTGGTCACTTGCGTAGAAGTGTAGGGCTGGAAATGCGAGACAACGGTTTAACTGCAGAATCTGAAGCAACTGCAGAATATGCAGGATATGTGGAATATGGAACCAGATATATGAAGGCACAGCCTTATATGAGGCCGGCTTTTGAGGAACAGAAGACGAAGTTTCGAAATGACATGAAGAAATTGACGAGGTGACGCCATGGATCCACAGCAGGAAATCTTCACAGAATTATTATTAAGAATCAAAGAACTGGGATATGACGTATTTGACGGGGAACTTCCACCAGAGAATACACCATATCCTTTTGTATATCTTGGGGATATGCAGCAGACAGACCATAGCACAAAAACGGAGGTTATTGGCAGTACATTCCCTTCTATCCATATCTGGCACAGCAGTCCCAAGAAACGGGGGACTGTATCAAAGATGATGCAGGAAATTAAACTTGTGTGCCGGAGGATAGAAAAAACCAAGAATTATGCCTGGTTTGTAAAAAATATGAACCAGAGAATTATTACAGACACAACAACCAAAACTCCGCTTCTTCATGGAATCCTGGAAGTGGAGTTTGCTTTTAGCTAGGAGGACACAGTATGAATAAATTACAGTTATTTGCAGAAGCGGTATCCGGAAAGAAAATTGTTTATATGTACCGCATGCTTGCAGATGCGGCAAAGATAGATGCAGAACACCTTGCTTTTACTACAGAAAACAGTATTTCTATTAGCAGGGATGCAGATACCACAGAAACAAAAGATGGCCCAATCCGGACACCTGGCGCAGTGGAGATTGAGGCTACTACCACAGCGCTTCTGGCAAAAGGAGACGTAATGCTGAATAAGCTGCAGGATGCTCTTATCAACGCAAACAAGGTAGAAGTTTGGAAAATCAATCTGGAAGAGCCGGGAAAAGAAGGCCAAAAGTACAAGGCAAAATATTACTGGGCATATGTAACAGAGTTCGAAGAGACCTCTGCAGCAGAAGATTATGTGGAATGTTCCCTTACTTTCGGAATCGAGGGAACAGGAAAAGATGGAGAGGTAACCCTGACCAATCAGCAGCAGGAGATGATTGACCTGTACGGATTTGCTGATATCACAAAAAGAGAAGAAGCAAGGACAAGCAATGCAAAAGCACAGGAGGGGACAAAATAGAGATGTTACAAGGCACAAAGAAAATCACAATCGAAGAAAAGTGTGTAGTAGATGGAAAGGAAATTATGACTTTCCGGGCCATTTTCAGCAATGAGAATGACCTTTCTTTTCTTCCGCATCCTGTAGACAAGGATGCGTGTAAGAAATATCGAAAAGAAGTAAGAACTGACCAGGCTTCTTTTGAAGATTATGCTTATCAGTTCCAGGAAGAGTTTTTCAAAAAGAACAAAGAAAAAGGAGAATAAGAAGATGATGGAATTAACAATTAACGGACAGGTGTATCAGTTTAATGCGGGAATTGGATTTATGCGCAAGATGAACCAGAGAGCCAGCGTGAATTATGAAGGAACCAATCTGAAAAGAGATACCGGGCTTACATACCTGGTAGCAGACCTTATGGATGGAGATATTGAAACTCTGCTCCTGACACTGGATGCCATGAATGAAGGGAAAGACCCAAGACTTACCAGAAAACAGATTGAGGACTTCCTGGAAGATGAAAATACAGACATTGACAAGGTATTTCAGGATGTGCTGGATTTTTTAAAGAAGTCGAACTGTACAAAGAGGACAGTTCTGGATATCGAGAAAGCAGTACAGGAGAAAAAAGAACAGCAGGAGAAGCAAGGGCAGCAGAACCAGTAAAACCTTTTGGGAAGGTTTATGAGAAGATTGCAACCAGTTGTTTCCGGTACTACGGTTTTACGTCTTTAAAACAAGTGGATGATTTGACTTTAAAAGAATGGAGACTCATGTGCAAAGCAAAGGAATTACAGGATGTAGACCGGATGTTCTGGTTGCACCAGCAGGCTTTTCAGAATTTCAGAGTGAAAGCTATGAAAAGAGCAGGGAAGAACCGGAAAAAGCCGGTGTATTCTACTTTTGATAAATTTTTCAATTATTCCAGGATGCTTAAAAAAGCAGAGGGAGAAAAAACAACAGATGAGTTTGCGGCTATCAAGAAGTATTTAAGGGAAAAGGAGAAGTGACATGGCAGAGAGTTTTTCTGTAAAAGCAATTTTATCAGCAGCAGACAGTGGCTTCTCCAGGGCATTTCGGAGCGCCGAAAGCGTTGTTGATAGTCTTAGTAGCAAGATTAGCAGTGGCCTGGGGTTCGGTATTCTTACTGGAATCGGACAACAGGCTTTTCAAGTGGTAAATAATGGCATTAGCGACATGGTAGGAGAGCTGAATTCCTCCAGCAAGGCATGGAAGACCTTTGAAGGAAACATGGGGATGCTGGGGAAAGGCTCCGGAGAAATCAAACAGATAAAAGGGGAATTACAGGATTTTGCAACCGCCACCATTTACAGTGCTTCCGATATGGCAACAACTTACAGCCAGTTGGCAGCAGTCGGAACAAAAAACTGTACAGAGTTAGTAAAAGGTTTTGGCGGCCTGGCGGCGGCAGCAGAAAGCCCTACACAGGCAATGAAAACCCTTTCCCAGCAGGCTACCCAGATGGCGGCAAAACCCAAGGTGGCATGGGAAGATTTTAAGCTGATACTGGAACAGACACCGGCAGGCATTGCGGCAGTCGCAAAAGAAATGGGGAAAAGTACCAGCCAGTTGGTAAAAGATGTCCAGGCAGGAACCATTGAAACAGATGCTTTTTTTGATGCAATCGCCAGGGTAGGAACGAATGATGCATTTACAAAGCTGGCTACCTCTTATAAGTCTGTGGATGAAGCCATGGGCGGTTTGATGGAAACGGTAAGCAATAAATTACAGCCGGCATTTGATAAATTATCGGAACTGTCTATTGGTAGTATCGAAAAGGTCATTGACTGCATTTCTGAATTTGATGGGGAAGCCCTGGCCGCCTCCATTACGGTAGATAAATTAAAAGCTTCCATGGTATCTTTTGGCACTGTGGCTGGAAGTGCCATTATGGCAATCGGGGGAATCAAAGCCTTTGATACTTTATCGGCAGGAGCGGAATCATTTGGACTTTCTTTTGACAGTGTTATGGGCGGTGTGCAGACAGTTACCAGGAAGACCTCAAGTGTGATTTCTAGCGTTGGAAAAGCTTTAAATTCCGTAAACTTTGACACGTTATCTAAAGGCGCTGAAAAAAGTATAAAAAAGGTCAGTAGAACCTTTAAAAATGCTGGAAGTTTTATTGATGGATATGGAGAGAAACTTGGAGATGCGCTTACCGCTATATCTGCTAAATTTTCAGATAGTGGAACAATGGTAAAAGAAAAATTTGCTCAGACAGGAAAAGAAGTTTCAAAATTGGGCAAACATGTAACAAGAACGTTGTTAAAAAGCGGAAAGAGTGTGCAAAATTTTGCTGATAGAGTATCTACAATTGTAGCACCATTTGAAGGTGTTTTTAATACAATTGCTTCTAGCATTGGATCTGGACTGCAAATGGCAGCCAATGTAGGAATGAATACTATGAATGGCATGATAACAGGATTAACTTCTGTTATGAATATTGCTATGTCCTCTCTGGGACCGGCAGCAATCTTAGGCCTGGTATTAGCTGGCCTTGGGCTAGTGAACCGTCAGTTTTCTTCGCAGATAGATACCATGGTTCAGACAGCTATTGGAAAGGGACCGCAAATTATAGAGGGTCTGATATCCTCTATCCTGAGCAGACTTCCGGCTCTTATGAGTGCAGGGGCACAGCTTCTTACTGGTTTTATGCAGGCGGTCACAGTCAACCTTCCGGCTGTAGTAAACGGAGGCGTTTCCATTATCCATGCATTGGTGCAAGGCGTTATAGCGAACCTTCCTATGATGATGCCTGCGGCTATTCAATTAGTAGCTACTTTTGCGGATAGTATTTTAAATGCGCTTCCTCAACTACTGGTAACAGGAATGCAGTTTTTAGATGCTTTATTAAGAGGAATTTTGACAAATGCAGATTTGATTGTAGATTCTGCCTCAGAGATTATCAATGGATTTATGGGCAACATACAAACAAAGCTGCCGCAGATTTTAACTCTTGGAATGGGGATTCTGGAAAATCTGGCACAGGGAGCTGTCCGGATATTGCCACAGCTTACAGTGGTAGGATTAAATGCAATCACGGCCTTTATCCAGGGAATTTCCAATCATATTCCTCAGATTATGCAAAAGGGAATAGAGCTGGTCAAATTATTGGTTCAGGGAACACTTGAAAATCTACCAATGATTTTAGAGGCAGGAATCCAGGCAGTAACAGCATTCTTGCAGGGGATTGGTGAAAACATTCCTGTCCTGATAAATTCGGGGGCAGAAATTATCAGGACATTGATAGATGGCATCAAACAGGCAGCCCCGCAAATCGCAAGTGCTGGATGGGAGATTGTAAAAGCTCTTGGAAATGGAATAAAAGAGGCTGTCACAGGAATTGACCTGGGTTCTGTTATGTCAATTTTAGGTGGAGTAATCGGATATAAAGCATTTAGTAAGACATTTGGATTCCTGAAAAGCTATAATCCCTTTAAGCCATTTAAGAAAAAAACAGAAGAGACATTTGGAGACCTTGGAGGGAAATTTACAGCTACTAACAGTGAAATTGTTAATGCATGTACAGGCATTGGAAATGTAATAAGAGCAGCAGGACAGGGCATTAACACAGCCGCAAAGGGAATTGGAACTGGGGTCCGGAATGCTTTACAGGGAGTAGCCCAAACAATAAAAACTTTGGGTACTTCCATATCTGTTGCAGCAAAAGGAATCGGAACCGGATTATCTACCGCCTTTCGGGGACTTGGAGTTGCGCTTAAAATCGCAAACCCTGTCAATATCCTTGCCTTGGGTGCGGCAGTTGCTGTGGTGGCCGCTGCCTTCGCTTTACTTGGCTCTCAGGGGGCTGGCGTGGCTGCTGTTATTAGTTCCATTGGAACTGCTTTTGCCAATGCAGCACCTTTTGTAGAGGCAATTGGAACTGCCATAGGAAATGTAGCGCCCCTTGTGGAAGCAATCGGGAATGCTTTTAGCACTGTCCTGTCTACCGCCATCACAGCAGTGGCGAATGCGTTTTTAATACTGGCGCCGGTCATTCCTACTATTGCTTCAGCATTTGCGCAACTGTCTCCATTAGTGACAGCACTTGGGCAGGCATTTGCGGCTGTGGTACAGGCTATCGGAACCGCAGCCAGCCAGATTATTACTGCAGTACAGCCAATAATAGAAACCATAGCGAACCTGTTTACTCAGTGCTTTGCCATTGTCTCAGATGCCATCGTAAGAATTGTACAGGCATTTGCTCCATTTGCCCCGGTTATGGCAGAGATTGCCAGTACGGTAGGGCAGACAATCCAGGTGATTGCCCAGTGCTTTACCCAGTGTGTCTCTATTGTGTCAGATGCAGTGGTGCAGATTGTGGAGGCAATCGCCCCATTTATGCCGGAGGTACAGAAGATGGTGCAGGCAGTATCAGACGCTGTCCAGAGCATCATGGAGGCGTTTTCCAACCTGGTTTCCCAGGTAAGCCCAATCCTGGAAAGCCTCACAGAACTGGTTTCCCAGCTTGGAGACACCATAAAGGATGTATTTCAAGGGATTTCAGATGTCGTAACCAGTGTAGGGGATGCCATTTCAGGAGTCCTGGATTCCATTGCCGGAATCATTGAGTCCGTAGGAAATTCAGCTTTAAATGCTGGAAAAGGCTTTAAACAGATGGCGCAGGGGTTGGAGATTATTGTAGGGCTGAACCTGTTAGACCTTGGTGCGTCCCTTGGAGCGGTTGCGATTGGTGTTGGGAAGATTACAGCAGAATCCAAAGGCCTGGCAGAAGCAGGAAGCGGCATGAAGAGTTTTGGAAATGGCTTGACTGCTGTTTCTACCAATGGAACGATTGCAGTCACAGCTTTAACAGGACTTTCAGGGGCCATTACCCCGCTTACAGCAGTCCTTCCTACCTTGTCCCCGCTTATGACCCAGGCTGGCGCTGCTGTACAGGTGTTTGCCCAGGGCGTGGCAGCCGCTATGGCATCTATCATAGCATCTGTAGCAGGGCTTTCGGTCATGACAACTTCTCTCAGTGCCCTTCAAGCCTCTTTTCTGGCATCTGTGGCAGTAGCCGGAGTACTGGCAGGGGCAGTGAACCAAGCGGGAGAGGCCTTCCAGATGACCGCCTCAAAAGCCCGATCTGCCGGAGCATCCATTCAGGGGCTTACTGCTATAAGCAGTTCTGTAGGCACTGCTTTGCAACAGCTTAGTGCCGTTACAAAACGGGCAGTACAGCAGATGCTTGGAGTATTAAAAAACGCGGAGCAGAAAGCAAAAGTTTCCGGTACGAACATTGGAAAGAATGTAAACCAGGGGGCAAAGACAGAATTGTCCAGGCTCCCGGCAACAGCCAGTACAGCCATAAATGATATGATATCTACGCTAAACGCTGCACAGCCACGTGCCTATTCCTGCGGCGTTTATATTGGAAGTGGTTTGGCAAATGGTCTGCGCTCCCAGATTGGTGCTGTACAGGCCGCCGCATCCGCACTGGCCGCAGCAGCAGATGCAGCCATCCGGGCAAAGGCAAGGATTGCCAGTCCGGCCAAAACAACCATAGAGGATGGGGAATATATAGGCTTAGGACTGGTAAAAGGAATGCAGAATCTGATGCCGAAGGTGCGAAAAATGGCGGCAAGGCTTATAGATATCCCGGAAATTAAAGAGTTTGGTGATATGAAGCTGTGTGCTGCCAGTGGGGAGATCGGGCTGGATGAAAGCTTCCTCTATGATTATGATGCAAACTACACCATCATTGTCCCAGTAGAAATTGACGGAAAAGAAACCGCTAGGGTGATTGCGCCTTATACTGAAGCAGAGCTAGATAAAAGGCAAAGAAGAAATAGTAGAAAACATGGAATCTTATGAGGAGGGCAGTATGTATAGTTTTGTAGACATCAAAGAAACATCGGAAGGTATAACACTGCCTTCCGAAGCCATGCAGATAAATGGCGAATATTTAGAGAATTTAGTACCAGGTTACAGAACCTTAAGCGTATCAGGCAGGGAAGCTCTGTCACCTGAAATAGAATCTTTCCATACAGGTATCAGGGACGGTTCTTCCAGGAAGTCCAGGAGGTATCCAGAGCGCATTATAACCGTGAAATACCAGTTGATTTCAAAGTCCAATGAGGAATTTAGGGAAGCATATAACAAGTTAGGCGGAGTTCTGAATACGGAAGATGCACAGCTTATCTTTCGTGATGAACCTGATAAATATTTTATTGGCACACCATCTTTGGTTGAAGAGGTAGAACAAGGAAGAAATGCAATAGTAGGGGAATTAGGATTCCTTTGCCTGGATCCGTTTAAATACTCAGTGGTAGAGTATGAAGCAATTCCAGACATGCTGCAAGGGAGCATCTTGCTGGATTATCGTGGAACGTATAAGTCCTTCCCTATCCTGGAAGCAGACTTTTATAGAGAAACAGATACCAGTGCAGATGGCTCTGCATCCAATTTATTGACCGGAAGAGGAGATTGTGGATTTGTTGCTTTTTTTAATGAGACGAAAAAAATCATTCAGCTAGGAGACCCAGATGAAGCAGACACTGAAAATAAATATCAGAAATCCCAGACTTTAGTAAGTGCAGGGTTTGAAGGCACATCTGGATGGGGAAGTGCGGCAAAGGCCCAATGGGCACAAAACGCCAGTACAGACTTGGTTTCTCAAGCGATACAGGCGGGAAGCATGGGAATGGGGATTGCTTCTTATGCAGTACCAGCAACACCAAAGGATACCTCAGGGACGATTCTTAGCAATAAAGCGACTTCTCAGAGCTCTCCTGTTTTTTATTATTCTATAACCGCAAAGGCAACGAACCGCAATGCGAATTCTGTAAAAGTAACGGTAACGGTTACGGCATCTTTGAAGAATACGGGGTCTTATTTCGGTCCGCCTTATGCATTGCAGGGGCAAATCTATCTGGGAGGAGCCTGGAGGACTTTTACCATTAAAAAACCTTCAGAGTTCTGGAGGGGAAAAACTGCCCATACAGTGAACTTTTCCATTACGGTCACAGGGCTTTCGGCATCTACAAGCGCGCTTACTGGGATTAAGTTTAAAACCGCTCGGACAGACGGCACGGGAGGAAGCGCAGGAGTTCTTCCAGAGACTGCTTGTGCCAATCTTCCCATTAGCCAGTATGTTGCAGATGTGCCAGAGACTTATTTCCTTACAGCTTCCACTTTCGGTAGTGGCTCTGGCTGGCATGGTCCATCTATCACCAGGAAACTTCCACAAGATGCTTCTGGTGTATCTGGAGCTGTGAACGGACAGTTATCTTTTTCTCATAAGATGTCTATTGGGAATGGGAATTTTGGCGTTTCTGAATTAGGTGGTTTTCAGGTTCTTCTGGTGAATGGAAGTGGAAGCGGAAGAAAGATTGTAGCTGGTGCTTTTTTATATAAAGGTTCTAATGGGAAATCAGGAAAGGCTATTTTCTATATCAATGGGACAGCAGTAGAGACTATTGATATAGATTTTTCTTATGGAAATAAGAGATTCCAAGCAGGGGTTTCCTCTACCATTACCAAAACAGGAGATACCGTAACGTTTAATCTTGGCGGTATTTCCAGGACGTTTTCTAACAGTGCAATCAGAGATGTGGCTATACATGAAATTACTTTTGCTTTTTTACAATACGCAGCCAGACCACGGCTTTCTTTTAATGGCCTTTATTCTGCCAAATTTGTAAAGAGCAATTGCCAGACATGGAAAGATATCCCGAACAAATTCAGTGCTAATGATGTGTTAGAGGCGGATTGCCAGGATGGAAATGTTTATTTAAATGGTGTTCTGAACCAGTCCCTGGGGGCTCTTGGGAATGACTGGGAAGGGTTTTGCCTTACACCTGGGCTAAACCAGATAGGATTCACCTATTCAGATTGGGTTCCGGCAGAGTATGCCCCTGCTTTTAAAGTGCGCTACAGAGAGGTGTTTTTATGATTATCTATTTTGCAGACAGAAAAATGAATATCTTAGGCCTTGCCAGCACAAACTTGAAAAAGGGTCTTATGATTACGGATGATTTGAAAGTTGAAGATGTGGAAACCGGTGTGGCGTCCTTTGAATGTAAAATTTCCTGTAACAGTGCTTCCAGATTAAAATTGGAAGAGGCTGCCATGGTGGGAAATTATATTCTTCGTAAACAGGGAAGTGACAATGAATTTTATACCATTATAGAATCGGAATACGATACCAAAGCACAGGAATTACATCTGTATGCAGAAGATGCAGGGTTAGACCTGTTAAATGAGGTAGTAGGAGCTTATGAAGCAGATCAGGCATATCCTATTCGGTATTACATACAGAAGTTTTCTTTTGATTCAGGGTTTGTTATTGGCATCAACGAGATTCCAAATCTTACTAGGAAATTAAGCTGGGACGGAGAATGTACTGCAACAGAACGCCTTGCCAGTGTCGCTACTCAGTTTGATAATTGTGAGATTTCTTATAGTTTTACCATTAAAGGGATGGATATTACAGGAAAGTATATCAATATCCATAAAAAACGCGGACATGACATAGGATGCCAGCTTAGATTAAACAAAGAAATAGACAGCATTGTTACGAAAAAGACCATTGCGAACCTGGCAACCGCCCTGGAAGTTACGGGAGGCATTCCAGAACCAGCAGAAGGGCATGAAGAGGAAGAACAACATCCTATTACCCTCAGTGGTTATTCTTATGATGACGGGGATTTTTATGTAAGCGGTACGAAATTGCTTTCAAGAAAAGCACTGGAAAAATGGAGTAGGTATCTTTATCCAAAAGAACCAAACAAAGAGAAAGATGTTGGACATATTGTAAAAGCATTTAGCTATGACACGCTTAGCCAGTCAGAACTTTGCAACCGAGCGGTGAGTAAATTAAAAGAAATTTGTGATCTGGAAGTAAACTATGAAGTAGATATTACCAGATTTCCAGACAATATTAGAATCGGTGACAGAATTAATGTTATTGATGATGAAGGCGGTTTATATTTATCTACCAGAGTTCTACAGTTTGAAACATCTATTACCAACAAAGAACAAAAAGCAACTCTAGGGGAGCATATTATCAAGGAAGGCGGTATTTCCCAGAAGGTGCAGGAATTGGCAGAAGAATTTGCCAAGAATACGGTTTCTGTACAAAATGCCATGAATGCAGCAAATGCAGCCAAAGGAAAGGCAGACAGTGCGGTGAAACAGGCAGAATCCGCCTTACAGCAGTCTGAGGACGCCAAAACAACAGCAGATTCTGCAAAGCAGTCTGCAGATACCGCATTTCAATCAGCAACAGAAGCGCAGAAGAAAGCAGAAGAGGCAGAAGCTTCTGTAGGAAAGGTAGTAGAAAGTGTTACTTCATTAGAAACAACAGTAAAGAACGCTCAGGAAGCAGCAGACAATGCGTATCTTGCAGCAGATACTGCTAAGAAAAAAGCAGAGGAAGCAAAACAGTCTGCCGAGAATGCTGCAAAGGATGCAGTAGAAGCCAAGGAGGCAGCAGGCACAGCCCAGACCACAGCAGACAGTGCCGTACAAAAAGCAGAGGGGGCGGTTGCTACCTCTGGAGAAGCAAAAGCGTTATCTGAAGCTGCCAGTGCTACTGCCCAGGCAGCTAAAGCGGATGCCGCCCAAGCTCAGAAAGAAATTGATTCTCTTGGAGACAGCCTAGATACATTGTCTCAGACCATGGAAGCAGACTACGCCAGGAAAACAGACCTTACAGAAACAGAAGCCCATCTGCAGACCCAGATATCCCAGAATGCGGCGGGATTATCCTCTACAGCATCTAAAGTACAGGAAATAGATGAAACGGTAAACAATGCAGCCGATTTAGCAGCCCAGGCACAGCAGACTGCCACAGACGCACAGAAAAAGGCAGATGCGGCATCTCAGGATGCACTAGCTTCCCAAGCGGCAGCAGATGCAGCGAAACAGGCAGCAGCGTCAGCACAAAGTGAGGCGGATAAGGCAAAAGAAGCAGCAACTACCGCACAAAGCGTAGCAGATAAGGCAGAGGCTGACTTGCAGGCGGCAAAAGAGGATTTAGCCAGTGTACAGGGGCGTGTGGATGCTACAGAGGAAGATATCCTTGCGGCTCAGCAGGCAGTGGATGAAGCAGCAAAGGCGGCGGAGAAAGCAAAGACAGACGCGGCCAATGCAACTGCAAAAGCAGACAGTGCCAAGACAGCAGCAGATAAGGCGGCAACAGATGCAGGGGCAGCACAGCAGGCCGCCAATGATGCAGCAGATAAAGCCCTGCTTGCACAAAAGGTAGCAGAGGAAGCAAAAGGAAATGCAACGACTGCCCAGCAGACTGCAGATGCCGCCGCCCAGACTGCGGCAAAAGCCCAGACAACAGCAGACCAGGCAGTATCTAATGCAGTAACAGCTCAGGCGACAGCCCAGGAAGCGGCTAAGAAAGCACTTGCGGCGCAGAACGCTTCGGATGAAGCGGCAAAAAAGGCAGAAAATGCCCAGACAGATTTAGATGCTGCCAAACAGAATCTGGCAGATGTTACCTCAAAGGTGGATGCCACTGCAGAGGAGGTAGAAGCGGCTCAGGCGGCTGTTACAAAAGCCCAGGAGGCGGCCAACAAAGCTAATGCGGAAGCCGCCGCCGCCCAGGCTACCGCAGATAAAGCGAAAACGGATGCGGCTACCGCACAATCGGCAGCGGATAAAGCAACAGCCGCCGCAGATGAAGCGCAGAAACAGGCAGAAGAAGCCAAGATTGCCGCAGACAAAGCCCAGGAAGCGGCAGACGCCCTGGCAGTTCGGGTAACAGAAGCAGAGACCAACATTAAGCAGAATGCAGAGGAAATTGAGTTAAGAGCCACAAAGAAGGAAGTCACACAGACTTTAGGAGGCTATTATACAAAAAAAGAGACAGACGCAAAGTTTAAAGTACAGGCTGATAGTATCACCTCAACGGTAAAGAAAGAAGTCACTGAGGAAGTGCAGAAGATTGAGATTGGTGGCAATAACATATTAAGAAATACACGTTTAATGAATGGTTTATCTCATAGTGCCAATGTGACCTTCAATGTAGATAACGAAGGATTTGGAGTTGGTTCATTTGCGGCTGTTACTACGGTCGCGTGGAATGGTTTCAAATTCAACAAACCAACAATATTGTTATCCAAGGTTCTTAACAAAACAGTTACACTGTCATTTGAATTGAAATCAGAAGATTATGCCGAGTTTAATAAGTCAGGGGTAGACGGTCCAGTAATATCGTTTGACACGTGCGACCAAAATGGGACTAGACAAAAATACTTTATCGTTAATTTCGTAAATAGACCTATCTCAAATACTTGGAGCAAACAAACCTACACTGTTGAAGTTACTGAAGATAAGTTTATTTCAGGCACTGGAACCATAGACAAGACAACTAATTTTATGATTCAGGTTTGGAATCATTCATTATATCGGATTGACTTCAGAAAAATAAAATTAGAGATAGGAACTAAAGCCACAGACTGGTCACCGGCTCCTGAGGATATGGCAACTTCTGAGGATGCTCAAAATGCACAGGTTTCTGCAGATGAAGCACAGAAACAGGCAAAAGATGCTTCTGACCTGGCAAAGAAAAATGAAAACCGGCTTTCCATTAGTGAGTCCACAATCAAGCAGTTATCAGATTCTATTTGTACCATGGTAAAAGACCAGAATGGTTCTACGGTTTTAACACAGAACTCCACAGGATGGCAATTTGATTTAGGTGCTGTGGAAAAGAATCTTAGTAATACCGCGAATGAAATGAACAAGCTTGCTGGAACGGTAAACGAAGTAGACAGCGCTATTGAAAATTTGAATCAGACCGTACAAGATTTAGGAAAAAAGACTGCATATATTGTAATGACAACAGACGAAAATGGTGCGCCTTGTATTGAACTCGGTAAAGAAGATAATCCATTTAAAGTCCGTATTACAAACACTTCTGTAGACTTTCTGGAAGGCAGTTCTAGGATCGCGTATGTAAATAACAAAGCTCTGTATATAGAAAAAGCAATCATTAAGAACGAACTTCAAATTGGAGAAGGAAAAGGATTCGTATGGCAGATTAGAGCAAACGGAAACATGGGGCTTAGAAAGATAGGGTGATAAAACATGGCGCATCAAGTAAGTAGTATTGATTATGGTGATTATAGATATCGAGTTGGTGATACCATTAAAATTGCTGCTGGGAAAGAATACTTATATCCGACAACCACTGGAAATTCTTATACCAGTACGCCTAATATATCCAAGGATGTTCGGAAGATAACTCAGATATGGGCTAGTGATGAGAATTTATCGGTTAGCAATCCCATTGTAACAGCATACTATTCTGGTAGTTATCGCTATGGCGGTGGAGCAATTAGACCTGAACAGATAGCAGTTGGCAGTGGTGGTTTAAAAATAAAGCATTATGTAAGCTATAATGCAAACGGAGGTTCAGGTGCACCTGGAACACAAACGAAAGTATATGGAAGTGTATTAACCCTAAGTAGCACAAAACCAACTAGGACAGGCTATACATTTCAGGGATGGGCTACTTCTTCTGGAGGTGGTGTAAGTTATTCATCTGGTTCTGCATATAGTGTCGATGCAGATGTAACATTGTACGCTGTTTGGAAAATAAATACATATACAGTTAGTTATAATGCAAACGGAGGTTCTGGTGCTCCTGGTGCACAAACGAAAACGTATGGAGTTACATTAGCACTCTCTACTGTAAAACCTACAAAAACAGGCTATACATTTCAAGGATGGTCTACATCATCTTCTGGAGGTGTTAATTATGCATCTGGAGCAGACTACACAGCAAACGCTGCTGTTACTTTATATGCTGTATGGAAAGCTAATACCTATACGGTAAGTTACAATGCAAATGGTGGTTCTGGCGCACCAAGCGCACAGACAAAAACATATGGTGTAACATTAAAATTAAGTTCTACAAAACCAACACGAACAAATTATAACTTCAAAGGATGGGGTACTTCTTCCTCTTCCACTACTGTATCTTATGCTGCAGGTGGAAATTATACTTCAAATGCATCTATTACCCTTTATGCTATTTGGGAGTTGGCATATACTGCACCTCGTTTAAGTAATTTTTCAGTTGCCAGATGTGCGTCTGATGGAAAAGAATCCGAAAGCGGAACGTATGTCAAAGTTGATTTTAAATGGGCTACAGACAAAACGGTTACTACAATAAAGATAGAATATAAAACCGAAACCTCTACAACTTGGACAGCTACTACTGTTACAGGAACAGGAACAAGTGGTACGGTTAGTAAAATTATAGGCGGTTCCTTATCTACAGAGTACGCTTACAATATAAGGATTACGGTATCTGACAGTGTAGGAAGTAGTAGTTCTATCAAAGATATCCCTTCTATGCATTATATTGTAGATATACGCTCCACAGGAAAGGGAATTGCTTTTGGAAAACCTTCGCAAGTAGATGATGTTGCAGATTTTAATTATAATCTACGTCTACAAAAAGCATTGCAAATGATGATAGCTGGACGTGTAAGAACGCCTTTTGCATTGACAGCAGGTGATGCTAACGGTGATGGAATGCAGATTCGTGGAGCGAATGGATTCATGGCTATCGGAAGCGGTGAAAGCGTTGCGAACTATGTTACAGGAGCTGGATTAAAAGGTTCGGATGAAGGAATGTATATCACTGCTGATACGTTTGCTGCAATTCTCACAAACATGCAATCAGGATATGCAAATAGAAAAGCTTTCCGTTTTCAGAATAGCGGAAATTTGGAAGTACCAGGTTATGTGCATACAATAGATGGATGGCTGATTACACCATCTGACCTTTTCTCTGGAAAACCGCTGGTAGGGAGCTATGGAGAATATTTAAGACTAAGACCTGGTGCTGGAAGTGCAGATGATGAGTATTATTTAAGTGTAAATTCCAATGGAGAGGTACACTCTGGAACTAGACTTAACGGAGCTACAGCTATAACTAATCGCCGACTTGCTTTTTACAGTGAATTACCAGATACGCAATCTGAAATAGTTAGGAGTGGAAGTTATGAGGGAAAAACAGTAACAGCATACTACCGAAAATATGGGAATGTTGTGGAATGTACTGTACATTGGGTTGGAACTGCTAATACCAATTACGGTACATTTTCTGGTTTAGCAGCACCAAGCGGTTACAGACCAAAACATACGGTATATTTTAATGCCGTAGCTGTTGTTGGTAATGGTATTCTGGATAATGGATTGGTTCGTTATAGCATCTCTCCAGACGGAACATTTCGATTTTCATCAAAAAGAACGGATAATGCAGAACGTATGGGAACTGTTACGTATGTTGTAGACTAAACATAGATTCAAAATGGAAACTATTTATCAGGTTAGAAAACAATAACATAAATAACGAATAGGAGGAGATGGTATATATGGTAAATACTCACGAAATTAATCTTAGTACAACAGCTTTTAACCGATTTGTAAATAGTGATTATGTAATTTTACAGTCTGGTGAAATAGAAGCAAACGACTATATTCTATTTAAGCAAGTTGAAACTATTGAAACACAGGTGAAAGAAACCGGACTGTATCGTATGACCCAAGTGAAAGAGTTAATACAGGACGAAGGATTAAAACCAGGTTATGTATTAGTTATTGTTAATAAGATGTAATACATCCTAGAAAGGTTAGATGCCTTTCTTTTTTGTGTACTTTTTGAGAGAATGGAGGTGATATCTTGGAAATACGTGCAAGACCTTAACGGGTCTTATTTTATTGCAATGAAAGTTAGAGGAAATGAATATGTATATTGATATCGAAACAATTTTAAAACTGGCAAGTTTGATAGGTGCCATAGGTGTGATAGGTGGTCTTTTAGTTGCCATCTATAAATTTTACCAAAAGCCCCATGAAACAGAGAAAAAACTAAAAAAACTACAAGAACAGCATGCAGACGATATGAAAAAAATCAACGAAGAGCAGTGTTTAATTACATATGGCTTGCTGGCTTGCCTAAAAGGGTTGCAAGAACAGGGCTGTAATGGCCCAGTAACGGAAGCAATTAACAGGATACAAAAACACCTGAATAAACAGGCGCATGATATGGAGGAATGAGTATGGAACAGATTATGAATTATGTAAAACCGGAATTGATAGTAGTAACCATTGTCCTTTATTTTTTGGGGATGTGGTTAAAACAGTCCCAGACAGTAAATGATAAGTATATCCCTTTGTTTCTGGGAGGAATTGGCATTGTAATCAGTGCAGTGTATGTCTTTGCTACCTGCCAGTGTAGCAACGCCCAGGAAATTGCCCTAGCGGTATTTACAGCGGTTACGCAAGGCGTTTTGGTGGCAGGATTGAGTACCTATGTGAACCAGGTATCAAAGCAGTTAAAAAAGAAAGAATAATACGTAAGAATACGTGATATAATATTGACATACGTAAGAATACGTGATATAATAAAAACATGATAAGGAAAGGAGATACATAAAATGCCAATGACACCAAGAGAGATAGTAAAACATCTCAAACAAAATGGGTTTGAGGAAGTCAGGCAAAATGGTTCTCATATAACAATGAAGAACCGGTCTACTGGAAAAACAGTGGTGGTTCCTTATCACTCCAAAGCCATGAAGAAAGGATTGGAGCAGGCAATACTCAAACAAGCGGGGCTGAAATAGGCCCTGCACCTGAAATAGAGACGGAGGTATTACGTATGGGCAAATTATTTTATCCGGCAATTTTTCACAAAGCAGAAGAAGGTGGTTTCTGGATTTCATTTCCGGATATTCCAGAATGTTTGACTGAGGGAGACAATATGCAGCAGGCATATGAAATGGCAGTAGAAGCTTTGGGTCTTGCTTTAGTAAACAGAAAAGAGGAAAAAGAGGAAATTCCGACACCGTCTGAAATAGATAAAATCCACGAAGAAGATGGTACCATTGTAATTATAGAATTTGATATGCAGGAATATTTGAGAAAACATAACTCAAGGGCAGTGAAAAAAACACTTAGCATACCAGAATGGTTGAATGAAGAAGCAACGGCAATGGGAGTGAATTTTTCTCAGGTACTTCAGGAAGCATTGATGAGCAAATTGAATATTGGAAGATAAGGTAGAGAGAACTTGGAAACAGGTTCTCTTTTTAATTCCATAGGTAGGATGGAAAAATTATGAAAAACCTCTTGACTTTTGTGGCTACATAAGTTATAATAAGATTACAGTTAAGGAAGAACTTAACGAGTAAGGCAGGCAAGTAGCCGGAAAGGAGAAAAGCATGGACGAAGAAATGAATGTAGGAGAATTACTTAAAGAAGTCGCAGAAGAAAATCAGACAAGAAAGATTCTTGAAATTCTCAATGAGTGTAAAGACTTAGAGGAAGCGAAAGAAAAAGTAAAGGCTCTGCTTAATAAATAAACAGAGCCAAACACAAAAAACAGGCGGTACTTGCCACCGCCTGTACCCAAATAAAAGGTATCATAGATTTTGGGAAAAGGCAAGAGTCAAGAGGTGATTCAAGTAGAAAAGAAAAAAATGGGTAGACCAACAAATAATCCTAAAACAATCGTAAAACGTGCAAGAATGTCGGAAGAAGATGTGGAAAAGTTAAAATATTGTTGTGACACATTGAAGTTGTCCGAATCGGATGTATTGAGGATGGGAATAGATGAAGTCTATCAGAAATTAAAAAAATAGAGGTTCACGCCCCTACCAAAAGCAAGTGAACCTCTGATTTTTGAAAGGAAATTAGTAAATGCAAAATTTAACAATAATTTCCACATTTATTATATCTCTTTTCTTAAGAAATGTAAAGAATGAAGGAGAAATTAAAAATGCAAAATTTAACAGTAATTGAAAATGAATTAGTTCCAGTATATGAAACCAACACAGGTGAGAAAGTTGTTTATGGTTCAGAATTACATGCAGTATTGGAAGTGAAAAGTAATTATCGAGATTGGATTAGAAACAGATTGAATGATTGCGAAGCTGTTGAAAATGAAGATTTTGAAGCCGCTAAAGTTTTAGCACCTTCTGGACAGAGCAGAAATGAACATATTATCAAGCTAGATATTGCCAAAGAAATGGCAATGCTGGAACGTAACGAAAAAGGCAAGCAAGTACGCCGCTATTTTATCCAGATAGAGAAGAAATACAAAGAGAAACAACACCAACTTGCAGATTTATCGGACTTATCTGTAGAACTTCAAGCAATTATTATGCATGACAAGAAAATCCAGAGAATGGAAAACCGCATGGATAAGCTGGAATTTGATATTCCTTTGTACGGTTCAGAAGCAGATGAATTGTGTAATCATGTCAAAAGAAAAGGCGTAGAAATGCTTGGCGGTAAAGGAAGTAATTCTTATAAAGATACCAAAATTCGTTCTGCTGTATATACCGATATTTACAACCAGATAAAAAGAGAATTTGGCTTATATGATGATAAAGGCCATTATAAATCTTACAAAGCCTTAAAACGAAAAATACATATATGATGCACATGAGGTAGTGGATGCATATAGTTTGCCAACGTTTTTAGAAGAGCAAATCCAAAATTGCAATGCTCAGATGAAGATGGAGGTGGCGTAGAATGGAAAAATACATCTGTAAGAACATGGAATTTAAAGAGATAGGTGTTGTGAAGATGATTGAGAAACAGTCAGCACAACCTTATTATGAATGTCGCGGAGTTGATGAACTGTTGCGGGCTTATCCGCAAAGCGTGACAAGGATTATGACACACAACTTATTCCTGCTTGGATATATTGAGGGAAAGCGCGCAGAACGTGCCAGAAGAAAGAAAACCACATAACAACAATCAGAGCATCTATCAAATCGGTAGGTGCTCTTTTTATGGAAAATTTTTGCGCCGGCGCAACCGGCAGAAAGGAAGAAAATATGAGTATGAACGGAATTGATATTAGCAGCTGGCAGACAGGGATTAACTTAAATGCTGTCCCTTGTGATTTTGTGATCGTAAAAGCAACCGGAGGAACGGGATATGTAAATCCGGATTACACTAGAGCCATGAACCAGGCTATGAGTGCCGGAAAGAAAGTGGGAGTGTACCATTATGCAAGAGAAAAAGGATGTAAGGGAAGTGCAGTAGCAGAGGCAGACTTTTTCGTAAAGACTGTACAAAGCTATATTGGAAAGTCGATCCTAGTATTAGACTGGGAAGAGGAGCTTTCCCTTGGTGTTGCCTGGGCAAAAGAATTTTTAGACAGGGTATATCAGAAAACGGGTGTGAAAGCATTTCTGTATACAAGCGCATCTGTTACAAGAGAATACGATTGGACATCCGTAGCACAGGCGGGATATCCGCTGTGGATGGCACAGTATCCAAATGCCAAGCCGCAGAACGGATACCGGGACAAGCCCTGGACAGACGGAAAAGGCTATGGAGCATTTAAGAGCCTTGCTATCCACCAGTATAGTGGTACCGGAAGATTGTCAGGCTATAATGGCAATCTGGACATGAATAAGGCTTATATGGATGCGACAGCCTGGGATAAGTATGCAGGAGCAACAGAGCAGAAACCGACCCCAGCACCTACCCCGAAACCGGACGCTCCATCTGGCGCAACTTTAGACCTTGCAGTTGCAGTTATGCAGGGTAAATATGGTGCAGGACAGGATAGAAAGAATGCCCTCGGCACCAGATACCAGGAAGTGCAGGACTTTATTAATCATATTGCTAGTGCGTCTACTGACACCTTGGTAGCGGAAGTTATGCAAGGCAAATATGGCAATGGAAAGACCAGAGAGATTGTTCTTGGAGGCAAGTACAAAGCAGTACAGGATAAGATTAACGGAAAAGGCAACGGTGCGGTATACTATACGGTGCGTTCTGGAGATACCTTATCTGGTATTGCTGTTAAGTACGGCACTACATACCAGAGAATTGCGCAGCTTAACGGCATTGCAAACCCAAATAAGATTTATGTAGGACAGAAACTTAGGGTAAAATAAAAGAAAAATCCTCCCAGACTGGCAATCTGGGAGGGAATATTGTATCATTTTTGGAACTTTCACGTTGTTACAAAAAGGTCATCCACCCTGGACAAGTTACCCGCTGTCCGTCACAGTATTGTGTAAGTATAGGCTGACGTACCCCTGGCCTTGACAGATAGTTATGAAAGACCTCATCTACAATTCTGGAAATACTTTCAAAAATATTTCTTCCGCGCATCCATTTGTGATCAAAAGCAGTAGAAGAGGTGATGGTAAAATCATAGCCCTTATTGCGGTAGAACTCTGTGTATACCCGATTTAATGTAAAGGACATAATTGCCAATACATTTGCCCTTATGGTTTCATCCGGCCAGGTTGCATAGATTTCACTGCTGGCTACATTTTTAATATAATCGCGATACCGCACATAATAATTTTGCGCAGTGGGATTGGTAGGAACTCCATCGTGAACCACTACATATTCAGGAATCACCACTCTGCTTAATACGATTTCACCGGAGGTATCCATGGGCTTAATTTCATCTTCAGGAATTTTTTCCGGATAGTCTCCATAGAGGGTGTGAGCAGGAATGACAATGTCTTCAAAATTATTTTGAGGCTGGGCCGGGCTCATGACAGCGCGCTGAATAGAAGTGGATTCCGGTAGAATCTCAGAGCCGGAAATGTCTAAATCTTCAAACCCCTCTTTTGAAATGCGGAAGGTGTATTCTGAATAAGGCTGGTATTCAGAAGGGGCCATGCTGTATTCCAGTGGCGGTGCGGGAAGGGTTAATTCAGGAATCTGTCCGCTGGAATCGGTCTTGGCTGTTTCAATGATAGAATCAGGGTCTCCGGTATAAGAAACAGTAACCGTAGCATCTTCTATTGGTTGGCTGCGCAGGGTAGAAATCACGTACAGACGCAGCTTGCCTGTATCGGGCTGCTGTGTCTGCGTTGCTTTTAAGGGAGGAATATACATAAAGAACCTCTGGAAACTTTATTAATCTACCCTATGCAGCAAAAGGAAAAAGGTGAAAAAATTTTGATAGATTTGTATAGGTTGTTGAAAAATTTCTTTATTAGAGGTAAAATATTATTAGAATATGCATAGCGTAATAGAATCCAGGACAGAACAGAGTATGAGAAAAGCTGTCAGATGAAAGGGGAGACTCTCTTTTTCTGCACAGCTCTTTTTTCGCACAGGGAAGTTTTGAAAAGAGAGCTTCTGGAACGGGATTTGCTTTAGGAGGTATAGAGTATGGGAAAATATATTATGGCGCTGGACGCCGGAACAACCAGTAACCGTTGTATTTTATTTAATAAAAAAGGAGAAATTGTAAGCTCAGCTCAAAAAGAATTTACCCAGTATTTTCCGAAGCCTGGCTGGGTGGAACATGATGCCAATGAAATCTGGTCTAATCAGCTTGGTGTAGCAGTAGAAGCAATGCAAAAAGCAGGGGCAGAGGCGGGAGATATTGCAGCTATTGGAATCACGAACCAGAGAGAAACCGCCATTGTTTGGGATAAGAATACAGGGGAACCTATTTATCATGCCATTGTGTGGCAGTGCAGGAGAACTTCCCAATATTGCGATTCCTTAAAGGAAAAAGGACTTACAGAAATGTTCCGGAAAAAAACAGGCCTGATTATTGACGCTTATTTTTCAGGAACAAAAGTGAAATGGATTCTGGATCATGTAGAGGGCGCAAGAGAAAAGGCGCAAAAGGGAGATTTGCTCTTTGGTACTGTGGAGACATGGCTTATCTGGAAAATGACAAAAGGGGCTGTCCATGTGACAGACTATTCCAATGCGTCCAGAACCCTGCTGTATAATATTAATACCCTGGAGTGGGATGAGGAAATTTTAAAAGAACTGGATATTCCTGCATGTATGCTCCCGGAAGTAAAACCTTCCAGTTGTATTTACGGAAAGACAGACAGCAGCTTTTTCGGAGGGGAGATTCCCATTGCCGGAGCGGCAGGAGACCAGCAGTCTGCATTGTTTGGACAGACCTGTTTTGCAGAAGGAGATGCAAAGAACACTTACGGCACCGGATGTTTCCTGTTAATGAATACAGGGGAGAAGCCGGTATTTTCCGAAAACGGTCTGGTGACTACCATTGCCTGGGGACTGGATGGAAAGGTAAATTATGCCCTGGAGGGTTCTGTATTTGTAGCCGGAGCTATTATCCAGTGGCTTCGGGATGAGCTTCGCATGATTGATTCTGCGGAAGATTCAGAATACATGGCAAGAAAGGTAAAAGATACCAATGGCTGTTATGTGGTTCCTGCTTTTACAGGGCTTGGAGCGCCTTACTGGGATCAATATGCAAGGGGAACCATTGTAGGGCTTACCAGAGGGGTGAATAAATGTCATATTATCCGGGCAGCGCTTGAATCTATGGCTTATCAGGTGCATGATGTCATTGAAGCCATGGAAGCAGATTCCGGTATAGAATTAAATTCTTTGAAGGTAGATGGAGGGGCCAGCGCCAATAACTTTATTATGCAGACCCAGGCAGATATGATTCAGGTTCCGGTAAAACGTCCTGTATGCGTAGAGACAACTGCTATGGGGGCAGCTTATCTGGCCGGACTGGCTGTTGGGTATTGGAACAGCAAAGAAGAGATTGTGGAAAATTGGAGCATAGACAGAGTATTCCAGCCGGAAATTACAAAAGAAGAGCGGGATAAAAAATCAAAAGGCTGGAAGCGGGCTGTAACATGTGCCTGTGGATGGGCGAAAGAGGAATAGAGGAAATTGGTATGAGAATCAGAGAAATGCAAGTGAACCATGAAAAACAGCCCCTTGGCTGTACCTGTGGATATCCGGTGTTTTCCTGGATTACAGAAGGCTGCAAAGGCAAAAGGCAGAAGCAGGCCAGAATGAGGATTTTCCTGGATTCGGAAGGGAAAAGAGAAGTCTATGACAGTGACTGGCAGCAAGACATAAAAAGTACAGCTTTTTGTCCAAATGTGCAGCTTAGCCCCAGAACCAGATACTTCTGGCTGGTTCAGGTACGCACAGAAAGAGGAGAGAAAATCACAAGCCCTGTATCCTGGTTTGAGACAGGAAAAGAACAGGAAACATGGTATGGTACCTGGCTGACTCCAGAAAAAACACAAAATCAGGAATCGGCACAAAAGGGTGCAGGGAAACATTTTTTTGTGCCGGAAGACCTGGTATCTGCCAGACTTTATCTTTGTACCAGAGGAAATCCAAAGATTTTCATAAACAAGAAAAAGGTTTCTAATGGCTACAGGGTATTGGCAAATAAGGAGGAAGAAATCCCTTCTTACATGATTTATAATGTGACTTCTTTTTTGAAAAAAGGGAAGGAAAATGTTCTTCAGTTTTGGGATGGAGAGGTTCTGGGAGAACTTCATATGGAGAGCAGCACAGGCAGGGAGAATGTTCTTGCAACAGAAGAAACCTGGGAGAGTGTTGTATCTGATGCTGCCTGTACTGAGAAAAAGGGAGAGCAAGAGCCAGAGGACAGACAGGATAGGGCTCTAAAGTTTTCTAAATTTCCAGAGGCATTGCACCAATATGCTTCGGCTCTTTTACCGTGGAAGCAATATCTGCTATCAGGAGATGAGATTCAGTTGGCAGAGCAGTACGGAACCATGCAGAAGTGGGTGGAAGATATTCATACGGTAGACAAGGCGTTATGTGGTACTGCAGATCAGGGCTTGGTATCAGCGGCTGTTTATTACGAATCCATTCTGTGTACAGCGAAAGCGGCGAAAATACTGGAGATCAGGGAAGATGCGGCGTATTATAAAAAACTGGCAAAAGAAGTAAAACAGGCTTTTTCTGAGGCTTATCTTGAAAAAGAAGAAGGACCCTATACACAGAGCCTTACTGCCAGGATTTTAATCTTATACTGGAATCTGGCACCGGAAAAAATGCAAAAACAGCTTTTAGAACAGGTAAAAGAAGAGTTGGAATGTTCAGAAATGAAGATTCAGAGTGAGGAGCCGGACTGGATCTATGGTATTTTGGAAATCTGGAGGTATAGCGTGGTTTGCGGCTTGAAACCTACAGCAACAGGAAGCGGATTTAAACGCGTTGTTCTTGCCCCGAAGCCGGAAAGAAGCATGAAAGGCGCTTCATGCACCTATGAATCAGCATCAGGAACTTACCGGACAAGCTGGAAATGGACAGAGGATGGAATAGTTTTTCACGCAGTGATACCCTTTGATGCAAAAGCCAGATTTGTATTTCCTTTTGTGGGAAAGCAGATAAAGGTCAACGGAAAGCTCTGCAAAGAAGCCGAAATGCCGGAGAAGCTGGTGCTTCATGCCGGAACTTACGAGATAGAAATGAAACTAAAATGAGAAAGAAGATGTAGAAATGTTTGGAGAAAACCATGCGCATATTTTTATGAATGCAGTGAATTACAAAGAAGCGGTGAAATGTCATGAAAACGGTGTTCAGGAACAGGTGATTCGCGCCCATTTCCAGGCATATCAGGAGAAAGGGATTACCTTTGTGCGGGATGGGGGAGATGATCTTCATGTGTCTGAACGGGCCAGGGAAATTGCAGGGGAGTATGGCATTGATTACCGGACCCCTCTTTTTGCCATTCATAAAAAAGGTCATTACGGAAAAATCGTAGGACGTGGTTTTGAAAACATGAAGGAATATGCAAAGCTGGTACGCAAAGTGAAAGACCTGGGGGGTGATTTTATTAAAATCATGACCACAGGAATCATGGATTTTGCTACAGACGGTTCTGTGACAGAGACAGCCCTGGAAAAAGAGGAGGTCCGGGAAATGGTGCATATTGCCCATGAAGAAGGTCTGGCAGTGATGTCTCATACCAACGGAGCCAAGGCGGTTGCAGATGCAGTGGAGGCAGGCGCAGACAGTATTGAACATGGAAATTATGTGGATGAAGATACCTTAAAGCTGATGGCTCAGTCTTCGGTGGTGTGGGTGCCTACCATAACCGTGGTGAAAAATCTTATTGGCTGCGGACGCTTTTCAGATGTAGTGTTAAACCAAATATGGGAAACCGGAAGCCAAAATATCAGGCGTGGATATGAACTGGGCGTTCAGATGGCTCTTGGCAGTGATGCAGGAGCTTATCTTGTGCCTCATGGTCAGGGCCTTTTGGATGAACTGGCTTGCTTTCAGGAGATTTTGGGAGAGGAAAAAGACCTTTTTTTCAGACTTTCGGAAGGAGAAAAATTAATACGAGAAAAGTTTAAAAAAAGGTATTGACGATTTGGAAAACTTTTGCTATAATTCTTTTTGTTGTTCGACAGAATTGAATAGCAAATGCGGAAGTGCTGGAATTGGCAGACAGGCAAGACTAAGGATCTTGTGTCTGTATAGACGTGTGGGTTCAAGTCCCATCTTCCGCAGTCATAAGGAAAATGAAAAATCGTCCTTATGAGAGAGATCAGCGGAAGTGCTGGAATTGGCAGACAGGCAAGACTAAGGATCTTGTGTCTGTATAGACGTGTGGGTTCAAGTCCCATCTTCCGCATAACTCATTAATGAGAAACCGATATTTGTCAGAGAACTGATAGATACCGGTTTTTTCTGTATATAAGGAGAAAAAAATATGCTTACAATTGGATGTCATTTATCATCAGCAAAAGGTTATGAAGCCATGGCAAAGGAAGCGGAGAAAATTCAGGCCAATACCTTCCAGTTTTTTACCAGAAATCCAAGAGGGGGAAATGCAAAAGAAATCAAAGAAGAGGATGTGAGGGCTTATGGGGAAAGAGCCAGGAAGCAGGGAATTACCAGAATTCTGGCTCACGCGCCTTATACCTTAAACGCCTGTTCGGAAAAGGAGAGCGTCCGGGATTTTGCCTTCAGAGCCATGAAGGAAGATATGGAACGCATGGAATATACTCCCAGGAACTGCTATAACTTTCATCCGGGAAGCCATGTGGGCCAGGGTGTAGAGACGGGAATTACGTTGATTTCTGAGCTGCTAAATGAGATTCTCACGCCTTCCCAGACCACGACAGTGCTTTTAGAAACCATGGCAGGAAAAGGCAGTGAGGTTGGAAGGAATTTTGAAGAATTACGGGAAATTTTGGACAGGGTTACACTTTCTGAGAAAATGGGAGTTTGTCTGGATACCTGCCATGTGTATGACAGCGGCTATGATATTGTTGGAGATTTAGACGGAGTTTTGACAGAATTTGACCGGGTGATTGGTCTTGATAAACTGAAAGCCATTCACTTAAATGACAGTATGTATGGATTTGAAAGCCACAAAGATCGCCACGCCAGAATCGGAGAGGGAAAAATCGGATTAGAGGCAATTACCAGAATCATCAACCATCCAGCTTTGCGGCATCTGCCATTTTATCTGGAAACGCCCAATGATTTGGAGGGATATGCCAGAGAAATTTCCATGTTAAAGGAACTTTACAAAGAATCCTAGATTTTTTTGAAAAGAAAAGAAGGAAATAGAAAAGAAAACGGGAATAATCTATATGAAAAGGTGTTTTGGAAGGCAGGTGAAGGTTCATGAATATACGTGAAGAGACGCAGATGAGAGAACTGCAGCTATTAAGCCCTTATGCCTCCTGCAGCCAAAAATCCAGAGGGAGAGACCGTCTGGAAGAGGAATGTGATATTCGGACAGTTTACCAGAGAGACCGGGATAGAATTGTTCACTGCAAATCCTTTCGCAGATTAAAGGACAAGACCCAGGTGTTCTTATCACCTCAGGGAGATCATTACAGGAACCGTCTGACCCACACCCTGGAAGTATCTCAGATTGCCAGGACCATTGCAAAAGCGCTTTCATTGAATGAAGATTTAACAGAGGCCATTGCCCTGGGGCATGATTTGGGGCATACGCCTTTTGGACATGCAGGAGAGCGGGCGCTTGACCGGGTATGTCCTCTGGGGTTTGCTCATTATAAGCAAAGTGTCCGGGTGGTGGAACGGTTGGAGAAAAATGGCGCTGGTTTAAATCTTACCTGGGAGGTGCGGGATGGAATCCTGAATCACAGAACCAAGGGAAGCCCCCATACTCTGGAGGGACAGGTGGTGCGTTACTGTGACAAGATTGCCTATATTCATCATGATATGGATGATGCACAGAGGGCAGGAGTGATTACGGAAGATAACATTCCCATTACTCTTCGGATGCTTCTTGGCTATACTACCAGAGAACGTCTGAATACCTTTGTTCATGATCTGGTGAAGAACAGCAGGGGAAAGGCGCAGATTGCCATGTCACCGGAGATCGAGGAAGGACTTCGGGATATGCGGTCCCTGATGTTTCAGGATGTTTATTTGAATCCAGCCGCCAAAACCGAAGAAGAAAAAGCAGAGCATGTTGTAGAAGAATTGTATCTGTATTATAGTAAATATCCGGAAAAAATGTCAGAGGAATACCGGAAGCTTCTTCATCAGGAAGAAGAAAAAGAGCGGGTAGTCTGTGATTATATTTCCGGCATGACAGACCAGTATTCCCTGGAAACCTTCCGCGAACTGTTTATTCCGAAACGGTGGAGTGTGCAGGGAAAAGAGCAGTAGAAGGACAGGGTGAGGGAAATGAGGGTGCAGTATGTATTATTCAGATGAAATTGTGGAAGAGGTCCGCATGAAAAATGACATTGTGGACGTTATTTCGGACTATGTGAAATTGCAGAAAAAGGGCAGTTCTTATTTTGGGCTGTGTCCTTTTCATAATGAAAAATCTCCTTCCTTCTCAGTAAGCCCGGGGAAACAGATGTACTATTGTTTTGGCTGCGGGGCAGGAGGAAATGTATTTACCTTTATTATGGAGTATGAAAATTATACCTTTGTGGAGGCGCTGAAATACCTGGCCCAGCGGGCAGGAGTGACCCTGCCGGAGGCAGAATACTCCAAAGAGGCAAAAGCAGCCGCTGATCTTAGAACAACACTTCTGGAGATTCAGAAAAAAGCAGCGGCTTTTTATTATTACCAGTTGCGTCAGAACACAGGAAAACAGGGGATGGCTTACCTAAAGGGAAGGGAGCTTTCTGATGAAACCATTCACAAGTTTGGGCTTGGTTGTTCTCCAAGATATTCCGGCGCCCTGTACCAGTATCTGAAAAACAAAGGATATTCAGATGCGCATTTAAAGGAATCCGGGTTGTTTAACGTGGATGAGCGAAGAGGAATGCAGGATAAGTTCTGGAATCGTGTGATGTTTCCCATTATGGATGTGAATAACCGGGTGATTGGTTTTGGAGGACGTGTTATGGGTGATGCAAAACCCAAGTATCTTAATTCTCCGGAAACCAAAATCTTTGATAAAAGCCGGAATCTGTATGGGTTAAATATTGCCAGAACCTCCAGAAAGCCATATCTGATTGTCTGCGAAGGCTATATGGATGTGATTTCCATGCACCAGGCAGGCTTTACCAATGCGGTGGCCTCTCTTGGAACTGCATTGACTTCCGGACATGCCAGTCTCATGAGCCGCTACACAAAAGAGGTTCTGCTGACTTACGACAGTGACGAGGCAGGGCAAAAGGCAGCTCTTCGTGGAATTCCTATTTTAAAGGCAGCGGGAATCCGGCCAAGAGTGGTGAATCTGGCTCCTTATAAAGACCCGGATGAATTTATTAAGACAGAAGGAAAGGAAGCCTTTGAAAAAAGACTGGAAGAAGCTTCCAATGCCGTTCTCTTTGAGATTAAGGTTTTGGAGAAGCAGTATGATCTGACAGACCCGGAAGCAAAAACCCAGTTTTTCAGAGAAATATCCAGGAAACTGCTGGAATTTCCGGAGGAATTGGAACGTAACAATTACATGGAGAGTATTTCCAGGATTTATCAGATTAAAGTTGAAGATTTAAGAAAAATGGTAAATAACATGGCTCTTGGCGGCACTTCCATGGGGACTGTGAAGCGGGCAGAAGCCAGAGCCAGAAAAAAAGAGAACAAGGAGGATGCAGGTCATACCGCGCAGAAACTGATGCTCACCTGGCTGACCTCCTACCCGGCAATGTTTGATACCATTGCCGGATATATTACACCGGCGGACTTTACCACGTCCCTTTATCATAAGGTGGCAGAGCTGGTGTTTGCACAGCACGAAGAAGGAGAAGTCAATCCGGCGAAGCTGCTGAATCAGTTCGCGGATTCTGAAGAACAAAAGGAAGTGACATCCTTATTTCATGCGACCCTGCATCTGGAACGAAAGGAAGACGCCAGACGGGCGCTTCTGGAAACCGTATGCAGGATGAAGCGGGACAGCATTGCATGGCAAAGCGATCACCTTCTGCCTACAGATCTGGAAGGACTGCAAAAAATCGTAGAAGCCAGAAAAAGACTGGAGGATCTGGAAAGAGGCAGAGTAACCTTGCATATTTCTTTTGATTGAGGAAATGATATAAATTAAGAATTGAGAGGATGGAACGTTTATGGAAATGAACATGGCAAAATTCAGTGAAAAACTGGGAGAACTCATGGAGCTGGCAAAGAAGAAGAAAAATGTACTGGAGTACCAGGAAATCAATGATTTCTTCAAGGATTTCCCATTAGATCCGGAGCAGTTGGAGAAGGTCTTTGATTTTCTGGAAGGAAATGGCATTGATGTTTTAAGAATCCAGGAAAATGATATGGACGGACTGATTTTAAATGATGATGACCTTCCTTTATCAGACGAAGATGATGTGGATATGGAAAACATTGACCTTTCTGTGCCGGAAGGTGTGAGCATTGAAGACCCGGTTCGTATGTATCTGAAAGAAATCGGTAAGGTACCTCTGTTAAGCGCTGAGGAGGAAATTTCTCTGGCTCAGCGTATGGAAAATGGAGATGAAAGCGCAAAGAAACGTCTGGCAGAGGCAAACCTGCGTCTGGTAGTCAGTATTGCAAAACGCTATGTGGGACGCGGCATGCTGTTTCTGGATCTGATTCAGGAGGGAAACCTGGGGCTTATTAAGGCTGTAGAAAAATTTGATTACAGAAAGGGATATAAATTCTCCACCTATGCAACCTGGTGGATTCGTCAGGCTATTACCAGAGCCATTGCAGATCAGGCAAGAACCATCCGTATTCCTGTACACATGGTAGAAACCATTAATAAGCTCATTCGTGTATCCCGCCAGCTTTTGCAGGAACTTGGAAGAGAGCCTCAGCCAGAGGAAATTGCAGAGGAAATGAATATGTCTGTGGAAAGAGTAAGAGAAATTCTGAAGATTTCCCAGGAACCGGTTTCTCTGGAGACTCCTATTGGTGAGGAAGAGGACAGCCATCTGGGAGACTTTATTCAGGATGATAATGTTCCGGTACCGGCAGATGCAGCAGCATTTACCCTTTTAAAAGAGCAGTTAGTAGAGGTACTGGGAACTCTTACCGAAAGAGAGCAGAAGGTTCTGCGCCTGCGCTTCGGACTGGATGACGGAAGAGCCAGAACCCTGGAAGAAGTAGGAAAAGAGTTTAATGTTACCAGAGAGCGTATTCGTCAGATTGAGGCAAAAGCTCTGCGGAAGCTGCGCCATCCAAGCCGCAGCCGGAAATTAAAGGATTATCTGGATTAAGGTGACAGAATTGATGAAGGAATTACAAATTTCCAAAAGACTGAAAGCAGTTGCCGAATTTGTAGGGAAGGGTCTGGTTTTGGCAGATGTGGGCTGTGACCATGGCTATATTCCTATATATCTCATACAAAAAAAACAAATACCAAGAGCCATTGCCATGGATGTGAATCAGGGTCCCCTTCTTAGAGCGGACAGCCATATCAGGGAGTGGGGATTGGAATCATACATAGAAACAAGGCTTTCAGACGGAGTAAAAGCGCTAAAACCAGGAGAAGTACAAAGTGTTGTCATTGCAGGAATGGGAGGCCCTTTGATGGAGAAGATTATCCTGGAGGGAGCAGAAGTTTTTGCACAGGTACAGGAGCTGATTTTGCAGCCCCAGTCTGAGATTGGAGCCTTCCGCATGTTTTTGGGAGAGCAGGGCTATTGTATTGAAGCTGAAAATATGGTAGAAGAGGATGGAAAATACTATCCTATGATGAAGGTGGTTCATGGGAACATGGATTACGCCTCCCAGGCGGAGTATTGTTATGGGCAAAAGCTGCTTAGACAGAATCATCCGGTTCTTCTGGAGTTTTTACTTCGGGAACAGAGAAAAGCAGAAGAAATCCTGGAACGCTTAAAGGATTCTGAAACAGCTTCTGCCAGAACACGGAGACTGGAAATGGAAGAAGAGGCGAAAATCAGAAAGGAGGCGCTGGCATACTATGAAATGTAAGGAAATCCTGAAGAAAATAGAAGAAAATTATCCTCTGGAACGGGCAGAAGCCTGGGATAATCCAGGACTTTTAGTGGGGAATCAGGAGCAGGAAGTGAAAAAAATCTTCCTGGCTCTTGATGTGACAGATGAAACTCTGGAAGCAGCAGTGCAGACAGAGGCAGATTTGATGATTACCCACCATCCGTTGATTTTTTCGGGAATGAAAAAAATTACAACAGAGGATTTTATCGGAAGAAGAGTGATCAAACTTATTGAGAATCAGATTTCTTATTATGCCATGCACACCAATTTTGACATTATGGGTATGGCAGAATTAAGCGCTAACTATCTGCAGTTATCAGAACGAAAGATTCTGGAGACAACTTATGAGGAGGGAACGGAAAAAGAAGGTCTGGGAAGATATGGTCAGTTACCGGAAACCATGACTTTGGAAGAATGTGCCGGATTTGTGAAGCAACAGTTTCAGCTTCCCTTTGTGAAAGTATACGGAAATCCGAAAACACGGGTTTCCAGGGCGGCGATTTGTACCGGTTCCGGGAAAAGTCTCATAAAAGCAGTGCTAAAAAGCCAGGCAGAGGTATATATTACAGGAGATATGGATTATCATTCTGCCATAGACGCAGTGGCCCAGGGAATCTGTGTGATAGATGCAGGACATTACGGAACCGAATATATTTTTATGGAGTACATGAAGGAAGAACTGCAAAGAAGGATACCAGAGGCAGAAGTGGAAACCATGCCGGTGGTACATCCGTGTAAGGTGGTATAAAAAATGATAGAATAAGGAGAGGTGCGGGCTATGAATCAAAGAATGATAAGCGTAACAATCTTAGGAAAGACCAGAGAATATCCTTACGGCACTTCTTACGGGGAAATCGTGGAAGAATATAAGGACAGTACCAGATATCCCATTGTCCTGGTTATGAAAGACGGAAAACTCTGTGAACTTCATAAAAAGTTAAAAAAGGATGGGGTTCTGGAGTTTATCACTACAGGAGATGAAATTGGACATCAAACTTATAAAAGAAGCGCTTCCCTGCTTTTGCTGAAAGCCATTTATCATGTGGCAGGGCATAAAAATATTAAAAAGGTGACGCTTCATTACTCTGTGGATGCAGGTTATTATTACACTATTGATGGGAATGTGGAGATTACAGAAGCCTTTCTGGCTCAGGTGAAGACATATATGCTGGAACTGGCAGAGAAAAAAATTCCCATTAGAAAACGCAGTGTGGGAACCAATGAAGCCATTGAAATTTTTCATGAGCATGGGATGTATGACAAAGAAAAGCTGTTCCGGTTCCGGCGGGTTTCCAGGGTGAATATTTACAGCCTGGACGGGTTTGAAGACTATTTCTACGGATTTATGGTGAATCATACCGGGTATTTGAAACACTTTGAATTATATCCATATGATAACGGGCTTGTACTTCAGCTTCCCACCCAGGCAAATCCCAGTGAAGTTCCACCGTTTTGCCCAAGACCTAAAATTTTCCGGATACAGAAGGAATCTGAGCGCTGGGGAGAAACCATGCAGGCAGATACGGTAGGAGCTTTAAATGAACAGATTGTGAAAAAGGGTGCAAGCCAGCTGCTTCTTATTGCAGAGGCATTACAGGAATCAAAGATTTCCCAGATTGCCAGAACCATTGCAGAAAACAAAGATAAAAAGTTTGTGATGATTGCAGGCCCTTCTTCCTCCGGGAAAACCACCTTTTCCCATCGGCTTAGTATTCAACTGTCGGCGCATGGGCTAAGACCCCATCCAATTGCAGTGGATAATTATTTTGTAAACAGGCCAGACACGCCTTTGGACGAAAATGGAAACTATAACTTTGAATGCCTGGAAGCTATTGATGTAAAACAGTTTAATGAAGATATGGTGCGGCTTCTTAAAGGAGAAGAAGTAGAACTGCCCTATTTTAATTTTAAGACAGGACAGAGGGAATACCGGGGAGATTATCTGAAACTGGGGAAAGAGGATGTACTTGTCATAGAGGGGATTCACTGCCTGAATGATAAACTCAGCAGCAGTCTTCCTACTGAGAGCAAGTTTAAAATTTATATCAGCGCCCTGACCCAGTTAAACATTGATGAGCATAACCGGATTCCTACCACAGATGGCAGACTGATTCGCAGGATTGTAAGAGATGCCAGAACCAGAGGCGCCTCTGCCAAACAGACCATAGCCATGTGGAACTCTGTACGGCGTGGAGAAGAAGAAAATATTTTCCCTTATCAGGAATCTGCAGACGTGATGTTTAACTCTGCTTTGATTTATGAACTGGCAGTTTTAAAACTCTATGCGGAACCCCTGCTGTTTTCCATAGAACCAGGAGAACCGGAATATAATGAAGCAAAACGTCTCTTGAAGTTTTTAGATTATTTCCTGGGAATTCCGGGGGAATCCATTCCCTCTAATTCCATTCTGCGGGAATTTATAGGCGGCGGATGCTTTGATGTATAAAAGATTTGCTTTTTTGAAATTTTTATGTTAGAATAACCCCTGCGTCATAAGTAGAATAAATAATCGCGGCTGACAGGACCGAAAGGGGTCAGGTGAGGAAAGTCCGGGCTTCACAGGGCAGGATGCCAGATAACGTCTGGTGGAGGTGACTCCAAGGACAGTGCAACAGAAATGAACCGCCGGAAGAAATTCCGGTAAGGGTGGAAGGGCAGTGTAAGAGACTACCGTCTTTCTGGTAACAGAGAGGGCATATGTAAACCCCATCCGAAGCAAGACCGAATAGAAAACATTGTGGCTGCCCGTCACGTTTTCAGGTGGGTCGCTAAAGCCTGCTGGCGACAGCAGGATTGGATAGATGATTATTCACGACATAACCCGGCTTATCGTTTTGCTTATGATGTGAAAAAGGAGCATTGTAAAATAGGTGATGATTTACCTGTTTTGCAACGCTCCTTTTTCACATTTGCACAAATACAGAAGAATATTTTTTCGAATTTTATTAGATACTATATAAAATATTTGAAATATTTACGCTTTTATTGTACAATATTCTTACACAACATAAATCACAGAGAATTCTGGAAGGGAAAAATCGTTTTACTTGAAAGGGTATCATATTAAAAAGGGGGCGTTATATGAAAAAGTATATTATAATTTTTATGGTAAGTGTATTATTCCTTTATTGCTCTGGCTGCGAAAAAGAGAAGCAACATTCAACGGAAAAGACTTTAACGGTGTGTGTGGAAGCGGAACTTGGAGATTATGCCAGAGATTTGCTGGATTTGTGGGAGATGCTGAATGAGGGTGTCCAGGGAAAATTGGAAATTATTCCACAGGATTCTGATACTGCGGAAATTAAGGCGTCTAATATCAGAACCGAACTGATGTCAGGAGAAGGACCAGATGTATTTCTGCTTTCTACAGGAGCTGAGAGGGAAAGTATGCCGGTACTTTTTCCAAATCCAGAAAAACTGATGTACACAGATACCTTTTTGCCTTTGGATGATTTCCTGGAAACAGCAGAATATGCCAGACCAGAGAAGTTCAATCAAAAGATTTTAGAAGCAGGAAAAACAGAGAAAGGACAGATGATTTTACCCATCACTTATACGTATCAGAAGGTTGTCTTTCGAAAAACCGATTTGGAGGGGTTACAAGAGATTCCTCACTCCTGGGAGGAACTGAGAACCTGTGAAAATCCAGTGTTACAGGAGGCAGTATTCCATTATACCCATAAGATGTATCCTTTGTTTGGAGAGCTGGCAGATTATAAGGAAGGAAAGCTGCTGTTTACGGAAAAAGAGCTCCAGACCATGCTAGAAGAAGTCTGTGCTTATACAGAGTGGAACGAATACAGGGAAAACAGACCGGAAGATTTATCCATTCAGGGTCTTTTTGATTTCTACCCCAATCTGGCAGCTTCTCAGGATGAAAAAATCCTTGTAGGAATTCCAAATAAGAACGGAGGAATCACAGCAGAAATCGGTACCTACATAGCAGTGAACCGGAATACCAAAATACCAGATGAAGCCTTTTCCTTTTTAGACTTACTGTTTCGTGATGAAATCTTGTTCGGACCAGGTATAAAAGTTGGCGATAAAGGGGGAGGAAGCAGGTTTCAATCTTGGTTTTCTAATCAAGACCATTTGATTCTTAATCAGGAGCTTGCTAAACGATATCCAGACCTTTCTGAAGCTGATTTAACCGCTCTTGAAGAATTGGACAACCAAATTAATGCCGTATCCTTTTATTCGGACCTGGAAAAAGAATTAGAAGATTTATACTGGCCCTATTTCCAAAGTTATCATGCCAAAGAAGAGGAAACCAAACGTTTGGAAATGGTGTCAAAGGCTTATGAAACTATGAAAATGAAAATACTGGAGTAAACCAGAAAGGGGGAGGTTTATGAAGAAGAGAAAGTATCTGTCCGGCTATTTTCTCATTTCTCCTGTGGTATTGGGATGTCTGCTCTTTTATGGGATTCCTTTTGGAATGGTAGTTTCCTATTCCTTAAAAAGCAGTCCTGGAAGCATGGGGCGTTTTGTGGGATTATTAAATTATGAGAATGTGTTGGGAAATGAACTGTTTCGCCTGGCCTGCTGGAATACCTTCCGCTTTTTCCTCGTTGGGCTACCTTTAAATTTACTCATTGCTTATGGGATTGCCCTTTTGCTGAAAGGGCAGGCACAGAAGCATGGGATTCTGAAATCGGTTCTCCTGCTTCCCTATGTGATGCCGGTAACAGGAGCGGTTCTGTTGGTGGAACAGATTTTTGGAAGAGAGGGAAAGCTGAATCTTCTGTTGGACGCTTTTGGATTATCCACCGAAAACTGGCTGGAATCATCCTGGGCCTTTGTAATTATCCTTTTGCTGTATTTATGGAAAAATGTAGGATACGGTGTCATTCTTCTTCTTGCCGGACTTATGACCATCCCCAAGGAACAGTATGCAGTTTCGGAACTGGATGGGGCTGGAAAATGGCAGAAATTCTGGCATATTACCACACCACAAATGTGGAATCCTGTATTTTTCGCCCTTCTGTTTGCCATGATTAACGGATTTAAATGTTTCCGTGAGATTTTTCTCATTGGAGGAGAGCACCCCGGAAAAGAGCTGTACATGATGCAGCATTTTATGAACAACAGCTTTGAAAATCTCAACTACGGAAAACTGTCTGTGGCGTCTGTGCTGTTGTTTGGGGTCATAGCTACTGTTATGGGAGTTTCCTATGCCTGGGTTCAGAAAAAGGAGGGATACAAAGAATGAAAAAAAAATATACCAATATGGGACTGGAATACTTGCCCTGCTTCTGGTTTTGATTTGTATTTTCCCCTTTGTGTTCGTACTGGCAGGAAGTTTCTTGAAGGATGGCACGCTTTCTTTTAAGGCCTATTATGATGTGTTTCTGGCTTCTCCCCAGTATCTGACCAGGTTTTGGAAAAGCCTTGGAATTGGCATCTGCATTGCAGCAGGACAGGCAGTAGTTTCTGCCCTGGCGGGATATGGATTTGCCAAATGCAGGTTCCCTGGGAAAACTGTCATTTATTTTTGTCTGATGATCCTCATGATTCTGCCTTTGCAGGTGACATTGGTTCCTAATTATATTATGCTGGATAAGCTGCATTTACTGGGAACCGAAAAATCCCTGATTCTGCCTGGGATTTTCCTGCCTTTAGGAACTTTTCTCATGACTCAGTGCTTTAAAAGTGTGTCGGATGAAGTCATTGACCAGGCAAAGGTAGACGGATGTAACCTGCTGGAAACGATTGTAAGGATTGCAGTGCCTATGAGCAGGGGTGCTTTGGTCTGTGTAGGGCTGTTGTCATTCCTGGATGCCTGGAACATGGTGGAGCAGCCCATTGCCTATCTGAAGGAATTTGCACAATATCCTCTTTCTGTAGCCCTGGCCTATGTGTCACCGGAACAGCCAGTGAGACAGTTTGTGTGCTGCATTTTGGTTCTTCTGTCTCCTCTGGCTCTGTTTTCTTGTTTCAATAAAGAACTGGTAGAAGGGATTGTGTTTGGGGAGGAAAAATAAGATGAAAGGAAGAAAATTATGTTTTTTTATGGGTGCATTTTGGCTGTTGGTAATTTGTACGATTCTTTCTGATAGTGTAGAAAGACAGATGACGGTAAAGGTACAGGTTTTAGAAACCCAAATTACCATGTCTGAGGGAGAACTGGTTCTGAAACCTTATTCCGCAGAAATTTTGAGCAATGGTGATTTGTATGAGGCAGGGGAAGGCAGTGAGTGGGAGACTGGTTTAAGAGCTCATGTAATTCCGCCAGAATTTTATATAACAGAAAAAGACCAGGTACTGCTTGCCACCAATCCTGGAGATGGAGAAACCATTCTATATCGGACCAAAGAATTATTTCCCGGTACGTTGGTTCAAAAGGCAGTGCCCTATCAGGGAAAAGAAGGATTATACCTTACTCTTTCCAAGGAGAAAAAACCTCAGCTTTTCTCCATGACAGGGAAAGAACCGTATATGGAAAATTTGCAAAAGGAGGAATTAGGACTTTTACCGGAAGAACGTTTATACAGCATGACGGAAATGGAAAACCTTTCAAGAACATTTCTTTTACTTGGGCTTTTATTGGCCTTGCTGGTAAGTACTCTGCTGATATGGATTTATAGCTGGAAACTGTCTGGAAATGTAAAGAAAAATAAAATACTTTTACTGGTAAATGGGGGAGTCCTCTCACTGATTTTACTGGGAATCTACAAATTGGCAGAAACAATTCAGATGCCCTCTTCCCTGCTTCCAAAAGAAAATATCCTGGATTTTGGACATTATAAAGAAACTTTTGGACAAATCCTGGGAGCATTGGAGCAACTACAGCAAGTTGGGAATGCAGAGGCAGGACAAATCCTGGAAAGTTTCCAACAGAATTTGCAACTGGGATGTCTGGTAACTGTTCTTGGAATTTTAGCTTGTTGTGCTTTTGTAATAGTAGGTAAATTCATAAATCGCTAACAAATACTACTGAAAATTTCTTTCAGAATATAGAAAACAGGGCTGTTGTACCTTGCTTTGGTGAGATAGCCCTGTTTTTATAGTGTTACTTTGCTTGTAAAAATATATATTTCTCTACTGCTGCCCCAGAAGATAATCAATAAACTGCTGGGCAGTTCTGCCGGAAAGCCCTCCGTGTTGCAGTTCCCAGGCATTAGCCTTTAGAAGCAGTTCTTTTTCGTCCATCTGGATGCCCTTGCGTTTTGCCAGGGTCCGTACAATTTCCTGAAATTCTTTCTTTTCCGGAGATCCGAAGTAAATGGTCACGCCAAACCGGGATACCAGAGAGAGTTTTTCCTGAACCGTATCGTTGGTGTGAAGGTCATCATTGCGATCTTCCTTGTCGCTGAAACGCTCCCGCACCAGATGTCTGCGGTTGGAGGTGGCATAAATCAGGATATTGTCCGGCTTGCGTTCTAATCCCCCTTCAATCACAGCTTTTAAGTATTTATATTCAATTTCAAAATCTTCAAAAGAGAGATCATCCATATAAATAATGAATTTGTAGTGACGGTTTTTTATCTGGGCTATTACATCGTTTAAATCCTGGAACTGATGCTTATAAACTTCGATAATCCGCAGTCCCCGGTCATAATATTGATTGAGAATGGCCTTGATGCTGGAGGATTTTCCGGTTCCCGCATCTCCGAAGAGGAGGCAGTTGTTGGCTGGTTTTCCTGCCAGGAAGGCCTCTGTATTTTCAATGAGCTTTTTCTTTGGAATTTCATAGCCTACCAGGTCATCCAGGTGGACATGGGCAATTTTCGTAATAGGCACGATTTCAACCTTATCCTCTGTGGTTTTGTGTTCCAGACGGAAGGCTTTGTGAAGCCCCAGTTTTCCCACACCGTAGTCCTTGTAAAAGGCAACCATGTGTTCCAGAAATTCTTCCGGTGTGACAGAATCTGCCAAAAGCTGGCTTAGGGTACACAGGCGGTTTCGAATCCGCGCATTAAAATGTTTTCCGCTATTGCTGCCGCTTTCATAATGGTTAATCAGGTGGCAGCAGGCAGCAGTACCATAGAAATTTTCAAAGGCAGTAAATTCCAGATTATACAGTTCTTTGAAAATACTGAAATCATGAAGCGCCAGATCGTTTAAACTTCCTTTTTCAGGACCGGTGATTTCACAAGAGGTACTAAAGGCGTTTTCATGGTTGACCAGAAGATAAGTCAGGTAGTTATTCCACAGATTTCCCGTAAAACCATAAGTGTTTGCCATTTCTACCAGACGGTTCATGCAGCTATAAAACAAGGGCTTTGATTTTTCGGGATTTTCCGGTTCTTTACAGCACATATCCAGTGCTTTTGCCATATCCTCCAGGATATCCCCCTGGGCAAAATTCCGGTACAGAATACAGTTTTCAATATCAAACATCTTCTTTTGTCCTTCTTTCTTTAATAATTTCCATGAATACGGAGGTTTTGAACTTCCGCATCCAGTCCGCATAAAGCATTTTTGACAGCGCTTTCCATGAGATTTCCCTCAAATTCCACGAAGAAACGGTATTCCCAGTTTTTATCCAATACGGGGCGGGATTCAATGCTGGTCATATTCAGACCATTGTAAATAATATGGGAAAGACTGTTATAAAGGCTTCCGCTGGTGTGGGGCAGTTCAAAGCTTACGCTGACTTTTTTTGCATGTTTGCAGTAGACTTTGTCCCTGGACACAATGATAAATCTGGTAGAATTTCCGGGATTGGAATAAATATTTTCCGCCAGGATTTCCAGGTTGAATACCTTGGCAGCATAAGGGCTGGCAATAGCAGCCTGGGAAGGATTTTGTTCTTCTGCCACCTTTTTGGCAGCCATGGCGGTGTTAGCATATTCATGAACATGCCAGTTGCTGTGACTGTCCAGAAAATCAGCGCATTGCATAAGCGCCTGAGGATGAGAATAAACCTGTTCAATCTGTGAAAGCTCTGTTTTGGGAAGTCCAAGGAGTACGTGCTTACAGGGAATTAACTGTTCGCCCACAATCACATGATTATAAGCTGCCAGAAGATCGTAATTATCCTGAACAATTCCTGCGGTAGAATTTTCAATAGGGAGTACCGCATAGTGTGCCTCACCTTTTTGAATGGCTTCCATGGCGTGTTTCCAGGTATCCACATGAAAGCTGGAAACCTGGTTTCCAAAAAAGGCCTGGACCGCAGCGTGGCTGTATGCCCCTTCTACACCCTGATATACCACTGTTACACCTTCTGTACCCAGGGATTCTATGGGGGTAAAGCCCCAGTCCTGGACAGGATTATGCTTTTGCAAAAGCTGATACTGGCGTTTCCGGCTGATAGACATAATCTGTTCATAAAGCTGCTGGATACCGCAGCGGTTAAATTCATTGTGAGCCATGGAGCCAAGAGAAGATAGCTTTTCCTGTTCCCGGTCCTTGTCAAAGACAGGCTTTCCTATCTGAATTTTATAGGCGGCTACCTGTTCTGCGATTGCCATACGTTTTTCAAAAAGCGCTACCAGGCTGTTATCAATCTCATCAATTTCTTTTCTTAATGTCTGTAAATCCTCCATAAGTAGGTGAATCCTTTCTTTCATATTACAAATACTGCATTTAATAATAGCACTAACACTTTAAAGAGTGCAAGCGTTTTTGGGGAATTCCTCTAAAACCTGTGGAAAAAGAGGGGAAATTGCTTGAAAGACAGATTTTTGGGAATAGTAGGGATAGGAAAAGAGAGAAAGGAGCAGCAGATGAAAGGTGATTTTTTTAAATGTGGAGCCATAGGCTGGTGTATGGAGATTTTTTGGACCGGGATGCATGCCATAGGAAAAAAAGACTGGAAGATGACAGGAAAATCCTCCCTGTGGATGTTTCCTATTTATGGTATGGCAGCCTGTATCGGACCGGTTTCCAGAAAGCTTGGAGAGGTTCCTGTCTTTGTGCGTGGAAGCATTTATATGCTGGGGATTTTTGCGGCAGAATACAGCAGCGGAATGCTTCTGAAAAAGTATCATCTCTGTCCATGGGATTACAGTCAGGTTCCTTATAATTACAAAGGTGTTATACGGTTAGACTATGCTCCGGTGTGGTTTTTTACAGGACTTTTGTATGAGAAAATATTGTCTAAGAAGCGCTGAAAATGGCTTGAAATTACCAGGGAACTGTTATATGATAGTACGAGATATGAAAGCCTAAATACACAGGAGGTAGTCTATGAGACATTTAATGAGTCCGTTGGATTTGTCTGTAGAAGAACTGGCTAAGGTTCTGGACCTTGCCAATGACATTGAAAAAAATCCAGAAGCATATGCCCACAAATGTGATGGGAAGATTTTAGCGACTTTGTTTTATGAGCCAAGTACACGTACACGTTTAAGTTTTGAATCTGCTATGATGCGCCTGGGAGGTAAGGTGCTGGGATTCTCAAGCGCCAATTCCAGTTCCGCAGCAAAGGGAGAAAGTGTTGCAGATACGGTGCGTACTGTGTCTTGCTATGCAGATATCTGCGCTATGCGTCATCCAAAAGAGGGTGCGCCTCTGGTTGCTTCCATGGCGTCTAAAATTCCAGTGATTAATGCTGGTGACGGTGGCCATCATCATCCAACCCAGACCCTTACAGACCTGCTGACCATTCGCTCTTTAAAGGGAAGACTGGACCATATTACCATTGGTCTGTGCGGTGACCTGAAGTTCGGCAGAACCGTACATTCCCTCATTGAGGCTCTGGTTCGCTATGAGGGTGTGAAGTTTGTCCTGATTTCTCCGGAAGAACTGAAAATCCCTGATTATATCCGGGAGGATGTGCTGCGTGCCAGCGGACATGAGTTTGCAGAGATGGAACGTCTGGAAGACGCTATTCCTACACTGGATTTACTGTACATGACCCGCGTGCAGAAGGAACGGTTCTTTAATGAAGAAGATTATGTGAGAATGAAAGACTTTTATATTCTGGATAAGGCCAAAATGGATTTGGCAGGACCGGACATGCTGGTGCTGCATCCTCTTCCCAGGGTAAACGAAATTTCTGTAGAAGTGGATTCTGACCCAAGAGCAGCTTACTTTAAACAGGTACAGTATGGCGTTTATGTACGCCAGGCGTTGATGCTTAGTTTGTTGGGAATGGGGGTAGATTTATGTTAAATGTAGGACAGTTAAATGAAGGCGTAGTTCTGGACCATATCAAAGCCGGAAAGAGCATGACTATTTATCATGATTTGAAACTGGACAAACTGGATTGCTGCGTGGCAATTATTAAAAATGCCAGAAGCGCAAAGATGGGAAGAAAAGATATTATTAAAGTAGAGTGCCCCATTGATACCCTGAATCTGGATATCTTAGGATTTATTGATCACAACATTACCGTAAATATTATTAAAGACGGAAAAATTGTTGAGAAAAAGGAACTTCATCTTCCAAAAGAAATTAAAAATGTTATCCGGTGCAAAAATCCGCGTTGTATTACTTCTGTGGAACAGGAGCTGGATCAGATTTTCTTCCTGGCAGATCCGGCGAAGGAAGTTTACCGGTGCAAATATTGTGAGGAAAAATACAGAGGAAGCAGAAATAAGTAATCTTTTGCAGGCACTTGAACATCAGGTGCCTGTTCTTTCTTAAAAGAACAAAATATAAGGAAATTTTTAGAAAATACTAGACTTTTCCAGGGAGACAAGTTATTATATTGCAGTGTAGAAGTGATACGACAGAAGAATTTAAGATGTGATTTCTAGGAGGGAATGAGATGAAAAAAGTTGTGAAGTTTGGCGGAAGCTCTCTTGCCAGTGCAGAACAGTTTAAAAAAGTAGGAGCCATTATCCGTGCAGACGGAACCAGAAGATATGTGGTACCTTCTGCTCCTGGAAAGCGGTTTTCAGAGGATACTAAGGTGACGGATTTATTATATGCCTGCTACCGGGCAGCAGACCGGGGAAAATTTGAGGCAGTGCTTTCGGAGATTAAGAGCCGTTACCAGGAAATTATAGACGGTTTGGAGCTTACCCTTTCTCTGGAAGAAGATTTCAGGATCATTGAGGAAAATTTCCAGAAACAGATTGGAGAAGAGTATGCTGCATCCAGAGGGGAATACTTAAATGGTAAGGTAATGGCAGCATATCTGGGTTATGAATTTGTAGATCCGGCTGAAATGATTCGTTTTGATGGAAATGGCCAGTTTGACGCTGAGATTACAGAATTATTGGTGCAGAAGCGTTTGAATGGTGTGGATACTGCTGTGGTTCCCGGATTTTACGGAGCAAAAGAAAACGGGGAAATTAAAACCTTTTCCAGAGGTGGTTCGGATGTAACGGGATCTATTCTTGCCGGCGCCCTGGATGTGGAGCTGTATGAGAACTGGACAGATGTTTCAGGGGTGATGGTAACAGATCCAAGAATTATCCAGAATCCGAAGGTGATTGATACCATTACTTACCGGGAATTAAGAGAGCTTTCCTATATGGGCGCCACAGTGCTTCATGAGGATGCGATTTTTCCGGTTCGAAAAGCTGGAATCCCTATTAATATTAAGAACACCAATGCGCCGGATGATCCTGGCACTATGATTGTAGAAGATACCTGTAAAAAACCGCCATATACCATTACCGGTATTGCAGGAAAAAGAGGATTTTGTTCACTTTTTATTGAAAAATCCATGATGAATGCAGAGATTGGGTTTGGAAGGAAAGTATTACAGATACTGGAAGAACAGGGGATTTCTTTTGAACATATTCCATCTGGAATTGATACCATGACAGTGTTTATCCACCAGGATGAATTTACAGAAAAAGAACAGCAGGTGATATCAGGAATCCACAGAGCAGTAAAGCCGGATTATATGGAACTGGAGTCCGATCTGGCATTAATCGCAGTGGTGGGAAGAGGAATGCGTTCCAACAGAGGAACCGCGGCAAGAATCTTTGCAGCCCTGGCTCATGCCAACGTGAACGTGAAGATGATTGACCAGGGTTCCAGTGAGCTGAATGTCATTGTAGGGGTACAGGATGATGATTTTGAGCCTGCTATCCGGGCAATTTATGATATTTTTGTGGAAACACAACTTTAAAACCCATACATAAAATCTAAAAGAAATATAAAAAATCTGGTTTTCTCTTGACAGGAGCAGCCAGATTTTTTATACTCATAGTGTATTAAGACACCTAGTACACACAAAACAGGTGTCCTACAGTGCCCAGGAAAGGAGGAAGCAGATTGATTGTCATTGATTATCAGAATCGAAAACCGATTTATGAACAGGTTGTAGAGCGGTTTCAAAGACTTATTTTAACAGGGGCCATGGAGCCGGATACTCAGATGCCTTCTGTGCGGGCGCTTGCTACAGAACTTGCCATTAATCCCAATACCATACAGAAGGCGTACACTATTTTAGAGCAAAAGGGATTTATTTATCCAGTAAAAGGCAGAGGAAATTTTGTATCGGGGAATCAGGATTTAAAGGAACAGGAGCAAACCGTTTTTTTTCAAAAACTTGGAACACTTATACAGGAAGGAAAAGAGCTGGGAGTTTCCAAAGAACTTTGCTTACAGAAAACGGCAGAGTTCTATGAGGAGGGCAGAACATGATAAAAACAGAGAAGTTGTGTAAGGCATTTGGAAAATTGCAGGCAGTGCAGGAGGTGACCCTTTCCATTGCGGACAATTCTATTTTCGGCCTTGCGGGTACCAATGGCGCAGGGAAAAGTACCTTGCTGCGTATGCTTTCTGGCGTGTTGAAACCAGATAGCGGGAAGATTTACATAGATGAGGAAGAGGTATACGAGAATCCGGAAGTAAAAGAGAATTTGTTTTTTTTGCCGGATACCGCCTATTTTTTCCAAAATGCAAGTATGAAAGAAATGGCTGATTATTATGCGATCTTTTATCCCAGGTATGATAAAGCCCGCTTTCATAAGCTGGCAGATAATCTTGGACTGGATAAAAAACGCAAGATTAACACGTTTTCCAAGGGTATGAAAAGGCAGGCCGCTTTGATTTTAGGTGTGTGTGCGGGAACAAAATATCTGTTTTGTGATGAGACCTTTGACGGGCTGGATCCTGTCATGCGTCAGGCAGCCAAGAGTATTCTGGCTTATGAAGTATCCGAACGGGAATTTACTCCTATTATTGCATCCCACAATTTGCGTGAACTGGAGGATATCTGTGACCATGTGGGGCTTTTGCATAGGGGCGGTGTGCTGCTTTCCAAGGATGTAGAGGAGATGAAGCTGCAGATTCACAAGGTGCAGTGTGTGATACCGGAAATTCAGGAAGAAGAAAAATTGTTAGGAGAGCTGGACGTATTGCAGTTTGAGAAGCGGTTATCCCTTCTTACTATGGTAGTGCGGGGCAGCCATGAGGAGATTATGAGTAAGATTCAGGAAAAACATCCATTGTTTGCGGAAGCTATTCCTCTGACACTGGAAGAAATATTTATCAGCGAAACGGAGGTGGCTGGATATGACATCAAAAAATTATTTATGTAAAGGCATCCGGGATCACATCCACAGGCATATGTTTCTGACGATTTTGGTTTCCCTGGCGCTTCTGGTGGCACTTCCCATCCACTGTATTACAGAGCTGGATGTGGCAAAAGGGATGGTGCAAATTCCGGAGGATTCTTTAAACAGTGTTCAGGAAGCATTTTTAGGATGCCTTAGTTCCAATAGCTGGGTTATGGTTGTTGTGGCAGGAGCTGCCATCCTTTACGGTCTTGCCAGCTTTTTCTATTTGTACTCCGGGGAAAAAACAGATTTTTATCACAGCCTTCCATGGAAAAGGGAAGTGTTGTTCCTGGTTTCTCTGGTAAGCAGCCTGGTTAGTTTTCTGGTGCCTTATCTCATTGCCACAGGTATTACATATCTGATAGGTATTTTCAATGGAGGTAATTCCACTAAGGTTTTACCGGCTATGGCGATTGCCATTGGGGTGAATGTGCTGTATTTCCTGGTGTTTTATGCAGCCGCAGTGCTGGCGGTAATGCTTACGGGAAATCTTTTTACCGGTGTACTTGGATTTGCGGGGATTATGTCTTATGGTATCATTATCAAAACTGCTTACTCTAGTTTGAATAGCCACTTTTTTGATACGTTAAGTGTATATTCTTCCGGGATGCAGGAAAACTTTTTATCCCCGTTTCTGGCATACAGAATGATGATTTATACCGGAGAAGAGAAAATCCTTCAATATGGTGTTTTATACGGTGCGATTGTGCTGGTAGTGCTTCTGGCGCTGGATTTGTGGCTTTACAAAATCCGCCCCTCTGAAAGCTATCACAAATCTATTGCCTTTCCAAAGCTGGAGCCTGTGATTAAAGTTGTTTGTGTTATTCCTATTGCTCTTTTGGCAGCCCTGTTTTTCAGCCTTGGTATGCGCAATCATTTTGTGTGGTTGGTGGCAGGGACAATCGTAGTAGCTCTGGTATTGTCAGCAGCATTTGACTTTTTATACAGCCTGGATATTAAAAGCTGTATTCGCCCGAAAATTTCTACCGGAGTGATTCTGGCTGTTCTGGCGCTGGTTATTATGGGATATCGCATGGATATTACCGGAGTGGATTCTTTTCTTCCGGATAAGGGAAAGGTTCAGGCCATGTCTGTAAAATTTAACAGTATCAGTGAGAGAATGGCTTATCCTGTAAATTCTTATGAAAAGATGGGGGCTGTGAACAATAACCAGATGTGGATGAAAGATTTTGATGCAATCTATGCTTTGGCTCAGATTGGAGTGGAATATTATGCAGACAACAAAAATGAAGAGGCGGATGCTTTTGGTCTTGATACGCTGGTTAATGTAGACCTTGCCTATGAAATGAAGTCTGGAAAAAAGGTATATCGTTCTTATTATCTTCCGGAAACAGAGGAAGTTTTAGCAAATATCCAGAAGATTTATGATAACTGGGAATACAGGGAAAAGATTATGCCTACTTACTATGCAGATGCAGAGGATATTGAGTTTCTTTATGTTACGGATGCATTAGGCAGAAGAATGCAGCTGGATGTCCAGAGAAATGAATTGGAAATTCTTTATAAGACTTATAAGAATGAATTAGAAGGGATGACCTTTGAGGAGGCTGCAGGCGAAAGAATCCTGGGATATTTAGTTGCAGAACAGATGGAACGCGGGAACTATGGAAATACCAAGCAGGATTATATGTTTTCCTGGGATTTGCCCATATATGAAGGCTTTTCTGAAACAAGAGCCATGTTAACAGAACTTGGAAACCCAATTGAAGATCAGATTCCGGCAGAGGAAGTGCTGCAGATTAGGCTGACCACCATGGATGAGATGGGAAACACAGCTCAGGAAATGATTCTGGAAAAACCGGAGGAAATCCAGAGAGTATTAGAACATATGACTTATGAGTATTGCCATTATGGTGTGGGAAGCAAGATTTTATATGACATTAATGTAGAAATTATATGGACAGACCGTTTCAAAGAAACAGGGCAGACCATGTATCTTTTAGATGATGGAAGCCTGGATGATATTTTGCAAAAACTGAATATTGACTAACCGTTTGTATAGCATGGGCGCTCCTTTTGGGGCGCCTTTTTGTCATTGACAAAGAGTCACAGGCAAGAGTAAAATGAACATAGAAGATGTTCGAAAACAGCGAGGATGGAACAAAATGAGCAGATTATTAAAACTGGAAAATGAAAAAGAACTGATGGCTTTGGGAAAGGCATTATCATCGGAAAGCAGAATTAAAATCCTGGAGCTTTTGCAAAAGGGTCCTTTGTGTGTCAATGAGATTGCGGAAATTCTGGGAATTCCCGCTTCTTCTGCTGCATTAAATATCAGGGTGCTGGAAGAGGCTGATTTAATTCGCACAGAACTAAAACCAGGGGTGCGGGGATCCATGAAATTATGCATTCCTCAGGAGTTTCATCTGGTTCTGGATTTGGAGAAAAAGGAAGAGGAGCAGGAGGAAGTCATTTCCATGCCAGTGGGAAGCTATGTGGACTATAAGATTACGCCTACCTGTGGTATGGTGAATGATGAGGAATATATTGATGGGGAAGACGAACCCAGATGCTTCTATGACCCAAGAAGAATCAGCGCAAAACTCATCTGGTTTTCTTCCGGGTATCTGGAATATCGGTTTCCAAATGCAGGGATGCAGAAAGCAGAGGTAAAATCTCTGGAGTTTTCAGCAGAATTGTGTTCAGAAACAGCAGATTATGATCTGGATTGTCCCTCTGATATTACCTTATGGATTAATGGAATAGAAGCCGGAACCTGGACCTGTCCCTCCGATTTTGGAGGCAGACGGGGAAAACTGAACCCGGACTGGTGGGAGGACAAAAACAGTCAGTATGGAAATCTGAAACAGTGGTATATTGATGCTACGGGAACCTATTTAGACAACAACAAAGTCAGTGACAGAAAACTGGGGGAATATCATCTGGCAGAGGGAGACTATATTTCTGTAAAAATCGGAATCCGGGAAGATGCCCGGTACATTGGCGGAGTGAATATTTTTGGCAGTTCTTTTGGTGATTATCCTCAGGACTTAGTCATGAAATTAAAATACGAAAAGAATTTCTAAAAAAGGCTTTACAAGGCGAATTTCTGTGTTATAATTTCATTATAAACATAAAAAATGAATTAAAACACAAAAGATGTTTTAAAAATAAAAAACCATTGGGAGGGTAAACAAATGCAGCAAAAAGTATTGGAGAGATTTCAGGAATTATTTGGAGCAGAGGGAGATATTCGTTCTTATTTTTCTCCGGGACGCGTAAACCTGATTGGTGAGCATACAGATTACAATGGAGGTCATGTATTTCCCTGTGCTTTGACCATTGGTACTTACGGGGCAGCCAGAAAAAGAGAGGACCGCAAAATCCGTTTCTATTCTGAAAACTTCAGCAAAATGGGCGTTTTTGAAACCAGCCTGGATGACCTGGTATACCATGAAGAGGCAAACTGGACAAATTATCCGAAAGGCGTTGTGTGGGCATTTAAGGAAAAAGGTTACGAGACTCCAACCGGTTTTGACATGGTTATGTATGGAAACATTCCAAATGGATCCGGCCTTTCTTCTTCTGCTTCTGTAGAGCTTTTAATGGGCGTGATTTTAGTTGATCTCTACGGATTTGAAGGGCTTTCCATGATTGACCTGGCTTTGCTGGGACAGTATGCGGAAAACCGGTTCAATGGCATGAACTGTGGAATTATGGATCAGTTTGCCATTGCCATGGGAAAGGAAAATCAGGCAATTTTCCTGGATACCGGTGATTTGAGTTATGAGTATGCACCCATTGAGATGAAAGGCGCTAAGATTGTGATTGCAGCCAGCAACAAGAAGAGAAAACTCACAGATTCCAAGTACAATGAACGTCGTGCAGAGTGTGAAGAAGCACTGGCAGATATTCAGAAACAGATGGATATTAAGGCTCTTGGAGAACTGACGGAGGAACAGTTTGAACAGGTTCAGGATGCCATTCAGAATCCGGTATGCCGTAAGAGAGCAAAACATGCGGTTTATGAAAATCAGAGAACCATCAAAGCGGTTGCTGCCTTAAAGGCGGGTGATTTGGAAACTTTTGGTAAGTTAATGAATGCTTCTCATGTTTCTTTAAGAGATGACTATGAAGTTACCGGAAAAGAACTGGATACTCTGGTGGAAGCAGCGTGGAAACAGGAGGGTGTCATTGGTTCCCGTATGACAGGCGCTGGTTTTGGCGGATGTACGGTAAGTATTGTGAAGGAAGAAGCCATTGATGGATTTATTAAAAATGTAGGCGAAATCTATGAAAAAGAAATCGGCTATGCAGCAGATTTCTATGTGGTAGAAATCGGTGACGGAAGCAGAAGAATCGCATAACAGAAAGGGATAGAGCCATGTTAAATAAAAATATCAGAGATTTGGTGGAATATGGATTAAGAACCGGATTAGTGCCTGCATGTGAGCGGAATTATACCATTAATTTATTGTTGGATTTGTTCCGGGAGGATGAGTATACAGAGCCGGCAGAAGCGCCGGTTTGTGAGGATCTGGAGCAGATTTTAAAAGGCCTGTTAGATGAAGCGGTTCAGAGAGGAATCATTGAGGACAGTATTGGATGCCGGGACTTGTTTGATACTAAAATTATGAACTGCCTCATGCCAAGACCAGCCCAGGTACAGGAAACCTTCTGGAAAAAATATGAGGAAAGCCCGGAAGCTGCTACGGATTATTTTTATCAGTTAAGTCAGAACAGTGATTATATCCGCCGTTACCGTATTAAAAAAGACAGAAAATGGACAGTGGACAGTCCTTATGGCACCATTGATATTACCATCAATCTGTCTAAACCGGAGAAAGATCCAAAAGCCATTGCAGCAGCAAAAAATGCAAAACAGAGCAGCTATCCAAAATGCCTGTTGTGTATGGAAAATGAGGGTTATGCGGGCAGAATGAACCATCCGGCCAGAGAGAATCACAGAATTATTCCTATTACAGTCAATGACTGTCCATGGGGCTTCCAGTATTCTCCTTATGTTTATTACAATGAGCACTGTATTGTGTTTAATGGACAGCATGTGCCTATGAAGATTGAACGGAACACCTTTGTGAAGCTCTTTGATTTTGTAAAATTGTTCCCTCATTATTTCCTGGGCTCTAATGCAGACCTTCCGATTGTAGGCGGTTCTATTTTAAGCCATGATCATTTCCAGGGCGGGCACTATACTTTTGCCATGGAGAAGGCTCCAATGGAAGAACTGGTGACTATTCCAGGTTATGAAGATGTGGAAGCAGGGATTGTGAAGTGGCCTCTTTCTGTTCTACGTATCCGCAGCAAAGATGAAAAACGTCTTATTGATCTGGCAAGTCATGTGCTGGAAGTATGGAGAGGTTATACAGATGAAGAAGCCTTTGTATTTGCAGAGACAGAGGGAGAACCACATAACACCATTACTCCAATCGCCAGAAAGAAAGGGGAGTTCTTTGAACTGGATTTAACCCTTAGAAATAATATTACCACAGAGGAACATCCACTGGGGGTTTATCATCCTCATGCCCAGTATCATCATATTAAGAAAGAAAATATTGGTCTTATTGAAGTTATGGGACTGGCTGTGCTTCCTGCCAGACTGAAAACAGAGCTGGAGGGACTTGCAGAGTGCATCCTGGAAGGAAAAGACCCTGCCAAAGATGCCGCCCTTGAAAAACATGCAGAATGGGTAAAAGCCTTCCTGCCAAAATATGAAAACATTACCAGAGAAAATGTCATGGAAATCCTCCAGGAAGAGGTGGGACAGGTATTTGTCCACGTTCTGGAAGATGCAGGAGTATATAAATGTACAGAAGAAGGCAGAAAAGCATTTAAGAGATTTCTGGCTGCACTGTAAAGAAGATTGCGAAAAAGATAGGCGTCCTGCCTGTCTTTTTTGCATTTCCTGTGGTATAATGGTTGCACTAAGTGCAATCCAGGCCAATATTGCACAAAAAACAGAAGAGTGGTGAAGACATGAAGAAACGTGTAGAGGATTCTTTGACAGAACAGACTTATCTTATGAGACCTAAGTATCTAAACGGATATGGAAATCTGTTTGGCGGACAGCTCATGAGTTGGATAGATGAGGTTGCCAGTATTGTGGCAATGCGGCACAGTGAACAAGATATTACAACAGCAGCCATTGATAATCTGAATTTTAAGCAAGGAGCTACTGTGGATGATGTGATTGTTCTAAGAGGCAGGATTACCTATGTGGGACGTACTTCCATGGAGGTGCGGGTAGATACCTATGTGGAGGACCGCCACGGTATGAGAAAAATGATTAATCGTGCTTATGTGGTTATGGTTGCTGTAAATGAAAACCATGTGCCTGTTTCTGTTCCAGGATTAGTGGTAGAGACAGAATCGGAAAAGGCAGAGTGGGAAGGCGGCGAAAAGCGGTATTTGCTGCGTAAGCAAAGAAGAAAAGAGGGATATTAAATGAATCCAGTATATGAAAAGTTGGAACGCTGTTACAAAAGTGTGAGAAAGCGTACAGATTTTGTACCCAGGGTAGCTCTGGTTCTGGGCTCTGGTCTTGGAGATTATGCAGAGGAAATCCAGATAGAGAAGATTCTTCCTTATGAAGAGATAGAAGGATTTCCGGTATCCACAGTACCGGGGCATAAAGGGAGATTCATCTTCGGCTATGTGGGGCCTGTGCCTGTGGTGATTATGCAGGGAAGAGTGCATTATTATGAAGGCTATGCCATGACCGATGTAGTGCTTCCTGTGCGGCTTATGAAACTTCTGGGAGCTGAAATCCTGTTTCTTACCAATGCAGCCGGAGGCGTAAATTTTGACTTCCACCCAGGTGATTTTATGATGATTACAGATCAGATTTCCTCTTTTGTTCCATCTCCTCTCATTGGAGCCAATGTGGAAGAACTGGGGGAACGGTTCAGTGATATGAGCCAGATTTATGACAAAGAATTACAGAATTTGTTGGAAGAAACAGCAGGAGATTTAGGAATTGCTCTTCAAAAAGGTGTTTATATCCAACTTACAGGACCAAACTATGAATCCCCGGCAGAGGTGCGGATGTGCAGACTTCTGGGGGCAGATGCAGTGGGTATGAGTACTGCCTGTGAAGCAGTGGCAGCCAATCACTGTGGCATGAAAATCTGCGGCATTTCCTGTATCACCAACCTTGCCTGCGGCATGAGCGATACGCCTTTAAATCATAAGGAAGTACAGGATATTGCAGACAAAAAAGCATCGGAGTTTAAACGCCTTCTTACGGAGGCAATCTTGCGTATGCAGGAAAAATGAAAGCATAAAGGAGAACAACATGAGGGAAAAAATCCTGCTCATTGACGGACATAGTATATTAAACAGGGCATTTTATGGACTTCCGGATTTAACCAATTCTGAAGGACTTCACACCAATGCTATTTATGGGTTTTTAAATATTTTATTTAAGATGCTGGAGGAGGAAAAGCCGGATTATCTTACCGTAGCCTTTGACCTTCCTGCGCCTACCTTCCGCCATGAAATGTATGATGCCTATAAGGGTACCAGAAAGCCCATGCCTTCGGAACTTCGGGAACAGGTTCCGGTTATGAAGGATGTGCTAAAAGCTATGGGTATTGCAATTATCAGCAAGGAAGGGTACGAAGCAGATGATTTACTGGGAACCGTGGCAAAGCGAAGCGAAGCAAAAGGCATGGATGTCACCGTGCTATCCGGAGACCGGGATTTGCTTCAACTGGCAACTGACCATATCTGCATTCGGATCCCCAAGACAAAAGGCGGAAAAACAACCATAGAAGATTATTTCGCAAAAGACGTACAGGAGAAATATCAGTTAAGCCCTTTGCAGATTATAGAATTAAAGGCTTTAATGGGAGATACTGCGGATAATATTCCGGGACTTCCGGGGGTGGGAGAGAAAACCGCCACAAAGCTTTTGCTAGAATATAAAAATGTAGAAAATGCCTATGCTCATGTGGAGGAGATTAAGCCAAATAAGGCGAAAAATGCCTTTTTAGAGCATTATGATCTGGCAGTTTTAAGTAAGAAATTAGCCACCATTAATATTGACAGTCCGGTTGAATATGACTGGGAAGAGGCCAGAATTCATGATTTATTTACAGAGGAGGCCTATGAGTTTTTTAAGGAATTAGAGTTTAAAAATTTCCTTTCCAGGTTTGAACATGGAGGGGCAGAACAGAAAATTGCCATAAATGTTACCGCTGTTACAGACTGGACAGAGGCAGAAAAACTTATGGAAGAGGCGTCTCAAAAACCAGAGCTTGGTTTGGAACTTTTAGAGGAAAAAGACAGAGTTCTGGGGCTTGGTCTGGCATGGGAAGACGGGGAAGAGGCCGCTACGTTTGCGGTTTTGCCTCAGGGATTTATCACGGAGTCTTATTTACTGGAAAAGGCTCAGGAATTGTGTCAGAGCCTGGGTGAGATTTCTTCTTTAAATATAAAGAGCATGTTAAAACACATGGTCTTGCAGCAGCATACTTCCATGTTTGATGCAGGACTGGCGGCTTATCTTTTGAATCCTTTGAAATCAGAATACACCTATGATGATATTGCAAAGGAATATCTGGGAGAAATGCTTCCGGCGAAAGAGGACTTGCTGGGAAAATTATCTTATGAGAAGGCTGCTGCAGAACAGGAGGAAGCTCTGGCAAAGAGCATCTGTTATATGGCTTATGCGGCTTTGAAATCCAGAGAGCCCTTGTTAAAAGCGCTGGAAGAAACGGGCATGAAAACCTTGTTTATGGATATGGAAATGCCCCTGCTGTTTACCTTATCGGACATGGAAAAAGAAGGAATCCGGGTCAATGCAGAGGAATTGAAGGAATACGGACAGCAGCTTCAGGTGCGTATTGAGGAACTGGAAAAGCTTATCTGGGAACAGGCAGGAGAGGAATTTAATATTAACTCTCCCAAGCAGTTAGGTGTGATCTTATTTGAAAAGCTTCAGATGCCTGGAGGAAAGAAAACAAAAACAGGATATTCCACAGCAGCGGATGTGTTGGATAAACTGGCTCCGGAGCATAAAATTGTGGCAGATATTCTGGAATACCGCCAGTTAACCAAATTGAAATCTACCTATGCAGATGGGTTAGCCAATTATATTGATGCAGGGGGAAGGATTCATTCTACCTTTAATCAGACCATTACCGCTACAGGAAGAATCAGCAGCACAGAGCCAAATTTGCAGAATATCCCTATCCGGACTGAGCTTGGGCGGCTTTTGAGGAAGGTTTTTATCCCAAAAGAGGGCTTTGTTTTTCTGGATGCAGATTATTCCCAGATTGAGCTGCGTGTGCTGGCTCATATGTCAGGAGATGAAAAGCTGATTCAGGCTTATCGGGAAGCCCAGGATATTCACAGAATGACAGCCTCTCAGGTTTTTCATATTCCTTTTGAAGAGGTAACGCCTCTGCAGAGGAGAAATGCCAAGGCAGTGAATTTCGGTATTGTGTATGGTATCAGTTCTTTTGGCCTGAGCCAGGATTTAAGTATTACCAGAAAAGAGGCTGCACAGTATATTGAAAATTATTTTGAGACTTATCCGAAAATCAAAGGATTTCTGGATGGACTGGTAGAACACGCCAAGGAAGAAGGCTATGTAACCACCATGTTTGGTCGCCGCCGTCCGGTGCCGGAATTGAAATCCAGCAATTTTATGCAGCGTTCCTTTGGAGAGCGGGTTGCCATGAACTCCCCTATTCAGGGAACCGCGGCAGATATTATTAAAATTGCCATGATTCGGGTACACAAGAGATTAAAGGAAGAAAACTTAAAATCCAGACTTATTTTGCAGGTGCATGATGAACTGCTCATTGAAACAGCCAAAGAGGAAATCCAGGAGGTTTCAAAAATTCTGGAGGAAGAGATGAAAGGGGCGGCAGCCTTATCTGTATCTCTGGAGATTGATATGCATACCGGCAATAACTGGTATGAGGCAAAATAGCGTATACAAAGGAGGCAGGGCTTATGAGAATTATAGGAGTAACCGGCGGTGTAGGTTCCGGAAAAAGCGCAGTGTTAAATTATCTGGAGGAGCATTTTGATTCCAGAGTGGTAAAGGCAGACGAAGTAGGCCATTTGCTTATGATGCCTGGAAGAGAGTGTTATGAACCAATCATAGAGCTGTTTGGAGAGTGGGTTGTAAAAGAGGACACCTCACTGGACAGACAGGCCATTGCCTCTATTGTTTTTCAGCAGCCGGATATGCTGAAAAAGCTGGATGATATTGTGCATCCGGCTGTGTACCGATATATTGTAAAAGAGATAGAGCGTTCCAGAAAGGAAGAAACAGAATTCTTTTTTATAGAAGCAGCATTGCTTCTGGAAGAAAAATATGATGAAATTTGTGATGAGGTGTGGTATATTTATTGCGAAAAAGAAGTCAGGAAGGAACGTCTTAGACACGACAGGGGATATTCCGATGAAAAAATTGAGAGTTTGATGAAAAATCAGCTCTCTGAAGAGGAATTTGAATCCCGCTGTGACTTCCAGATTTACAATAGTGAGGATGTAGCTTATACCTATCTTCAAATTGAGCGAAGGATGAGAATGTATTATGAATTTATGTAGTATTGCCAGCGGAAGCAGCGGCAACTGTATTTATGTGGGAAGTGATACCACCAGCCTTCTGGTGGATGTGGGAATCAGCGGGAAGCGCATTGAAGAAGGGCTTCAAAGCATTGACCGCACCACAGGGGAGTGTGACGGGATTCTGATTACCCATGAACATTCTGACCATATCAAAGGGCTTGGGGTGATTTCCAGAAAGCATAAAATTCCTATTTACTGTACCAGAGGAACCATGAAGGCAATGGAAAACATGAGTACCCTTGGGAAGATGCCGGAAGGGTTATTCAGACCTATTGAGGCAGACCAGACCTATACCATTGGCGACTTGCAGGTGCAGCCCTTTACCATTTCCCACGATGCGGCAGAGCCGGTGGGATACCGGATTAATCAGGGGAATAAGTCGGCAGGGATTGCCACAGACCTGGGATATTATGATGAGTACATAGTCCAGAAATTATCCGGTCTGGATGTATTGCTTCTGGAGGCAAATCATGATGTGAATATGCTTCAGGTTGGAAGTTATCCATATTATCTGAAGCAGAGAATTTTGGGCAACCGGGGACATCTGTCCAATGAAACTGCAGGGCGGCTTTTATGTAGATTGCTTCATGATCAGATGAAAGCTGTGTTTTTAGGGCATTTAAGCAGGGAAAATAATTATGAGGCTCTGGCATATGAAACCGTATGTTCAGAAGTGACCATGGGAGAAAATCCGTGGAATTCCAGAGATTTTAAAATCACTGTTGCACACAGAGAGCAGATTTCTGAAATGGTGATAGTTTAAGAAAAAACAGACAAAGGAGCAAAATCATGAAGAAAACCATTATCACAGTTGTAGGAGAAGACACCGTAGGAATTATTGCAAGGGTATGTACCTATCTGGCAGAAAACAATATTAATATTTTAAATATTTCCCAGACTATTGTAGATGGATATTTTAATATGATGATGATTACTGATACCAGCATGGCTGCGAAAAAACTCAGTGTGATTGTAGAGGAACTGGATGCTGTGGGAAAAGAAATCGGCGTAGTGATTCGTGTACAACTGGAAGATATTTTTACAAAAATGCACCGTATTTAAGGCAGCCGTGGAAAGGACAGGATGAAAACTATGATTAATATGTATGAGGTCAATGAGACCAATAAAATGATTGAGCAGGAAAACCTGGATGTGCGTACCATTACCCTTGGTATCAGCTTATTAGACTGCATTGATTCTGATTTACAGCAGGTAAATCGGAAGGTGTACGAAAAAATCACCCGTCTTGCCAGATATCTGGTGGAAACAGGAGAAGATATTTCCAAGGAATTTGGAATTCCAGTGGTAAATAAACGTATTTCTGTGACGCCCATTGCCTTAATCGGCGGCGCTGCCTGCAAATCACCGGAGGATTTTGTGACCCTGGCTCAGACTTTGGATAAAGCGGCAAAGGAAGTGGGTGTGAACTTTATTGGTGGTTATTCTGCTACAGTCTGCAAAGGCATGACCAGAGCTGATGAACTGCTAATCCGTTCTATTCCGGAAGCCCTGGCTGCCACAGAGCGGGTGTGCAGTTCCATTAACTTAGGCTCCACCAAAACAGGTATCAATATGGATGCAGTCCGTCTTATGGGAGATATTGTGCTGGAAACAGCCCATGCCACCAAAGAACAGGACTCTCTGGGCTGCGCCAAGCTGGTAGTATTCTGCAATGCGCCGGATGATAACCCATTTATGGCAGGGGCTTTCCATGGGGTAACGGAGGCAGACGCTATTATTAATGTAGGTGTTTCCGGTCCGGGTGTTGTAAAAACTGCGCTGGAGCAGGTAAGAGGAAAAGACTTTGAAACCCTTTGCGAAACCATTAAGAAAACAGCTTTTAAAGTGACCAGAGTGGGACAGTTGGTGGCGCAGGAGGCTTCCAAACGTCTTGGGATTCCCTTTGGTATTATTGACTTATCCCTGGCGCCTACCCCTGCCATTGGCGACAGTGTGGCAGATATTCTTCATGAAATCGGCGTAGAATATGCAGGGGCGCCGGGAACCACCGCTGCTCTGGCTCTCTTAAATGACCAGGTGAAAAAAGGCGGTGTCATGGCTTCTTCCTATGTAGGAGGATTAAGCGGCGCCTTTATTCCGGTCAGTGAAGACCAGGGCATGATTGATGCTGTTGTGGCAAATGCTCTTACCATTGAGAAGCTGGAAGCTATGACTTGTGTTTGCTCTGTGGGACTGGATATGATTGCCATTCCGGGAGATACCAAGGCAACCACCATTGCAGGTATTATTGCAGATGAGTGCGCTATTGGTATGGTGAATCAGAAAACCACAGCAGTACGTCTGATTCCGGTCATTGGAAAAGGAGTGGGAGAGACTGTAGAGTTTGGCGGACTTTTAGGATATGCGCCCATTATGCCGGTGAATCCATATTCCTGTGAGAATTTTGTAAACAGAAAGGGCAGGATTCCTGCACCGATTCATAGCTTTAAGAATTAAGAGTAAGCACATACGAAAGAAAACCCTCTGGATTCTGGGAAACATGAAAAATGTTTTCTGGGATTTGGAGGTTTTTTTGACAATGAATGTTGGTACGTCATGATGCAGATGGAAAAAAGTATCTTTATGATTTGATTGCAATAAAAAAAGAAACGAGCAGCCCGCTTGAGTAAAATACTGTACGGTGAAAACCCATTTCCTTTTAAGGTTTAAAAGAAAAAGTCAGTTTTGTCAATAGTAAAAATTAATTTTACAAAAGAGCAACAAAAAAATCATTGACATATATAGGTAAACAATATATTATATAGATAACAAATATATAGAAATCCTATATAAGATTAAAATGGAAAAGGAGGACAAAGCATGGCAGTAAGCAAGAATCTGGTTTCCGGCAGCATGACCATGTTGCTGTTGAAATTATTATCAGAGCAGGATATGTATGGATATGAAATGATTTCTGTGTTGCGGGAACGCTCAGAAAATGTGTTTGAATTAAAGGCAGGAACTTTATATCCTCTGCTACATAGTCTGGAGGAGAAGAATCTTCTGGAATCTTATGAGCAGGAGGCTTTGGGAAAGGTTCGTAAATATTATTCCATCACAAAAGCAGGCAGGAAGCTTTTGCAGGAAAAGGAAACAGAGTGGAAGGAATATTCCCAGGCAGTGACAGGAGTTTTAGGATGGGAGGGATGACAGATGGAAGAATACATGAAGGCTTTATTGGAACAAATCCGTTGCAAACCTGCAAAAAAGCTGGTAGAACAGGAAATACGCGGGCATATTTTGGAACAATATGAAGAAAATCTGGATAAGGGCATGGAGGAAACTCTGGCAATGGAGGAGGCGGTGAAAGATATGGGGAATCCCATAGAGACCGGAATCGCTCTGGATGCTATTCATAAACCGCAGATATCCTGGGGGATGATTGGAATTTTGGCTGTTCTCAGTTTTTTTAGTATTCTCATTCAGGTGCTCATTGGCAGGGAAAATCCGGAATTAGGGAATTCTTATATTTTCAGACATATTTTTCATGTGGTACTGGGATTATGTCTCATGCTGGCAGTGTATCGTCTGGACTATAGTTTTCTTGGAAAACACGGAAAAAAGATTGCTGCTGTGGGCGGTGCCTTGATGTTTTCTGCTATTTTCTTTGGAGGGGCAATGCCGGTCAACGGAAGTTCTGCGTGGCTTCAAATAGGGATTTTACCTTCTGTGTCCCTGACTGCTGTATTGTTTTTAGCTGTTCCTGTTTATGGAGGGATTTTATATTCCTATTATGGAAGGGGATACAAAGCGCTTCTAAAAGCGGTATTATGGATGCTTCTTCCTGTGGTTTTAGGAATTTATATGCTACAGCCGCTTTTCGCCGGAATGCTGTTGATTTTGCAGGGGATTTTACTGTCAACAGCAGTAGGAAAAGGGTGGTTTCAGGTGAGAAAGTTTCCCGCGCTGACAGGGATTTGGAGCGGCATTTTGTTCTTGCCCGCGCTGGTGCTGGGATTGGGAATGAAACTCCAATGGTTTGCGCCTTATCAGTTGGAGCGTTTGGCTGTTTATCTGGGGCAGAAAGAACTTCCTCAAAATTCCATGTATTATTTTCTGAGAAACTATATGGGAGAATCCCGACTGTTAGGACCGGGAAACTTTTCTGGAACACTTATGGAAAATGTAGAATCTTATAATGGTGATTATATTTTTCCTTTCATCAGTGCAAAATACGGAATTCTGGCAGCAGTCTTGTTGGTGGCTCTGGTTCTTGCAGTAGCAGTAAAAGGGTTTGCCATTACAAGAAAGCAAAAAAATCAGTTGGGGAGAATGGTAGGATTTGCCTGTGTACTGGTAATTCTTGGCGAAACCTGTATCAATCTCTTGGTTTGTTTTGGTTTTATTCCACCTATTGTAAGCAGCTTTCTCCCATTTTTCTCCTCAGGAGGCTCTAATTTGGTGGTGTTTTACATGCTTTTGGGCTTGATGCTCAGCGTCTATCGGTATAAAAATCTTTTGCCTGCTGAGAAAAAAAGAAAGCAAACAGCAGCAGGCCAGATTTCTGCATAAGGATTACTCTTTATAAAATAACAGGCGGCTTTTGTAAATCATTGACAAAGGCGGTCTGTTTTTTTGTGCTTTTTACAGATTCGTATAAATCGGACAGAAATAAATCCTTTTCAAAAACACCACAGGCAGAAGAATCCAGCACTTTCTTATAGTCTGCTCCTTTTGTAATGATAGGAATCTGACTGTTTTTCTGCATGATCCTGAGAAAATCAGAATTTTCTCTGCGAAATCCCAAAAGCCTTACATAAGAAGGTGTCAGATTTTCCATGGCAGGGGTGATGCCAAGGAGTGCATGAAGCAGCCCTCGGCTGATTCTGGTATAGGTCAATTCCTTTGTCTTTAAGAGAGAGACAAATTGGGAAAAGGATGCAAATTTGTTCAACTGCCTATAAATCCGTCTGGATAAATCAGGGGAAAGGTCTGCATATTGGCAGAGTGTTTCCGGTGTATGCTGCATAAGCTGGTATTTCAATAGGAGAGAAAAGTCATTTTCCTCTATGAGTGTATCTCTGGCAAGAAGCTTTTGCATATAATTCCAGACAGGTTGAGGCTGCGCTGCGGATAAGGAGGAAAACACAGTTTCAGAACCAGAAATTTTTTCAGCGGAAGTTGTCTCCTTTAGGGCAGTTCTGATAGCAGAAGCACTGGGGTAAAGGGAAGATAAATCGGTACTGTGGTAAGAACTTCCCTTGCGCTCTATGGTCACAGGTTTTATAGAACTGTTCAGGGCCAGGAGTGCTTTGCAATATTCAATTCCCAGAATATTATTAGGCTGGTCCAGAAAATTTTCATCCAGGGCAAGGGAGTGTCTCTGACAATATGTTTTGAGGGCAGCTTTTCTGGCAGAAGGAAAAGAAAGCCCTTGCTTTAGTTTTTTTTTCAGTTCCTGCTGATAAGTTTCCGGTTCTTCCTTTAGAATTTCTGCTATGCATCTACAAGATTCCAGGCTGCCGGATTCGCTCCCAAAGGAGAGAAATTCTATGCAATTTAAGGCATGAAAAATCCCTACACCGCCTTTGGCAAAATATTCGGCGCTGCTGCAGGCATAAGAGCCTGGAAGTTCCAGAACAATATCAGCGCCGCCAAGGAGCGCCATGTTTGCCCGCTCATGTTTGGAAAAAAGGGCAGGAGTACCACGTTGCACGAAATCTCCGCTCATAAGAACTACCGCAACATCTGCTTTAGTTAATTTCTTTGACTGTTCTATTTGATAAGCATGTCCATTGTGGAATGGGTTATATTCTGCTATGATTCCTACCGCTTTTTTCATGATGAGATTCCTTTCTTTTACATGGTTCAGGGGAGAAACAAATGGTTCGTTTTCTGTGAGATATTATAACCGGATTGGGGAAGAAATGTAAAGTTAGAAAATGCTATTTACCTACTGATAACAATAATAATAAAATATTTAATGTTTATCATTAAAAAATAATTGACAAAGATAAAAAGAATGCTATACTATGTATTAAGAAATGAAAGGAGCTTTTAGTCATGAAAGAAAAAAAATTAAAAAAATCTGCTTATTTTATATCCATACTTCTTAATGTTGGCTGTATTATTTTCGGTATAATGAGTATACTGTTGCTTGCAGGAATTATGGTTTTTGTCTGCGCTCAACTTTTTTCGCCGGAGATATTCCAAGAAACGTGGGAAACTGCTATTAAAGCAGGTCAAACTCTTAGCTTTGGACAATGCGTATTCTTTTTCATCTGCTGTCTTGGAGAGTTTATCTGTATCTTTTTAGCTTTCTATTATGCCAAAAGAATATTTGGGTGTATCGGAAAAGGAAATTCTCCTTTTACAGATACAACCGCTGCTCAGATACGAAAAATAGCGTTGTTTGTTCTATTGTTCGCTGTATTTTCCGTACTCTCTGTATTTAAGATAACATTTTCATCATTCTTTATATGTGCCGTATTTGCCCTTATTTTGTATTGTATTTCTCTCATCTTTGACTATGGTTGTGAGTTACAACAAGAAATAGATGAAACACTATAAGAGAGACTAGATGTGGCAATAATTTTGATTTACCTTTGATTTATAATCCTGAATTGTAATAAATAAAAAGTGAAACCTGCAATTAAGATGTAAAATGAAGGGAGAGATGATTATGAAGTACGAAAAAATTACGAAACTGGCTAAAATATTAAAAAATATTTTTATGGTGTTTATTCTTGTGGATGTAATCGGACTGGTGTTTTTAGGATTTCCAATAACAATTTTGATATTAAGAGGTGAAGCGGGTCCATATTTGGTTGATGTGTTTGCGAAAATTCTTCAACAGAGCATAACACCAATAGATGTAAAACTTATTTTAGGCAGCTTTACATTACTTCTTTTGGCAACATTAATTTTATCCGTTGATATTAAGAATTTATTGAAGCTCATTGAAAAGAACGCAACACCATTTCAAAAAGATATTACCCAACAATTGAGAAAAGTGATTAAGTGGTCTCTAATCGTAGCTTTGCTGCCAGTTTGGAAAGTGTGGGATATTTCTTCGTTACTGTATAATTTGATATTTATTGCCCTTTTGTATTTATTGCTTCTCATTTTTGAATATGGAATCAGCTTGCAGGCAGAAGTAGATGAGACATTATAGGAGTGTGAGAAAATGGCAATTATTCTAAGACTTGACAGAATGATGGCAGACAGAAAAATAAGTCTGAACGAACTATCTGAAAAAGTAGGAATTGCAAATGTTAATTTATCAAAAATAAAAACAGGTAAGGTGAGTGCAATCCGTTTTTCTACGCTAAATGCAATTTGCGAGGCTTTAGACTGTCAGCCGGGAGATATTCTGGAGTTTCAGAGGGAGGAAAATGATTAAAGAGAAAACGAATCCTTTATGTTTTGAAAAGAATACAAGATTTAGAAGTCTTTTCCATAAAAACCCGAAACCTTCTCTTGTTTGTCTTGAAACCTGACTTTTGCAGATAAAGCAGATTAAAAATGGCCGCAACCCAAGTATTTATGCTGGATTACGGCCTTATTGTTTTGTCATTTTTTCATGGTGTTTTTTTATTTTTTTGTCTTTGCCAAAACT
>SKEY01000373.1_pt1 | contig 75531 bp, 60 predicted proteins | sample 4843871 | NCBI WGS metagenome assembly SKEY01 (sample SAMN11008797, study PRJNA524170) | human gut metagenome | biome: Human fecal sample; material: Feces; isolation source: fecal sample from pouch patient p36 | host: Homo sapiens | place: Israel: Tel-Aviv | collected 2016-12-04
CCCCTTAGAGACTATGAGGTAGATAGGGCATGGGTGTAAGTGCAGAGATGCACTGAGCTGAATGTCACTAATAGGTCGAGGGCTTATCCGGGAAGGCACAGGAAAGAGATACAAAAGGATGAAGATAATTTTCTTATTCGGTTTTGAGGGAACACCCCTTGAAAATTTGCTGGAACTGCTGAGAATGCAGAGTATTCTCATGGTGGTTTGCGAAGCAAAACATTTTCCTCGATAGCTCAATGGTAGAGCACTCGGCTGTTAACCGAGTTGTTGTAGGTTCGAGCCCTACTCGGGGAGTTAAGCGCGGAACGAATCCGATGCTGTTTAAGGCTCCGTGGTCAAGCGGTTAAGACATCGCCCTTTCACGGCGGTAACACGGGTTCGATTCCCGTCGGAGTCATGTAAAATGTATATTCTGCATAATTCATGTTATGCCGATGTGGCTCAATTGGCAGAGCAGCTGATTTGTAATCAGCAGGTTATCGGTTCGAGTCCGATCATCGGCTTTACCTTTTAAAGGTATGACTCAAGAGGTATGCGGACCTTTAGCTCAGTTGGTTAGAGCAACCGGCTCATAACCGGTCGGTCCTGGGTTCGAGTCCCCGAAGGTCCAGTTATTTTCAATTATTTATTTATATGGCCTAGTGGCTCAGTTGGTTAGAGCGCCGCCCTGTCACGGCGGAGGTCACGGGTTCGAGTCCCGTCTGGGTCGTTGGTTCTTTATGAATCGCGATAATAAACTTTTTGTTTGTTTGGGATCTTAGCTCAGCTGGGAGAGCATCTGCCTTACAAGCAGAGGGTCACAGGTTCGAGCCCTGTAGGTCCCATTTACTACATAAGTAGTAATAATCAGATTAATATGCCGGCGTGGCGGAACTGGCAGACGCCCGGGACTTAAAATCCCGTGGGTAGCGATACCCGTACCGGTTCGATTCCGGTCGCCGGCATTGTTAATCACCTTAATTTCATATGTGCGTTTAGCTCAGCTGGATAGAGCGTTTGGCTACGGACCAAAAGGTCGGGGGTTCGAATCCTCTAACGCACGTGATTAGAATATCGGAAATCCTTTGAAAAAGCAGGGATTTCCGATTTTTTTACTCATATCTAATTGTTACACTCTGTTACATTAAAGTATAGATCATACTAATCCTCATTTCCGTGCATATCCTTTGCATACAGCTGGAAATAAGGTACTATATGGATATAGTTTATTTTGTACGAAATTAAACGAAAATTTATACGTGCATTATTCACAAATAATATATGTATTTATCGTCAATATTTCCCATTGAAAATAAGTTGCACAATTGCTAATATAAAAACATACAAAGTAGTTAGCAGATTGGATAGAAAACGTAAAGTTTGATTCTAAGTAAATGTTAGTTGTATATTGACCGCAGAAAGTGGAACTGAGCGGTTTTACTTATGTAAATTTTTGGAATCGTTTCCGATGATTAAAAATGCACGAAATTAGATTGCTTTCTATATGTTAATTATGTGCGTTTTGGAAGAAAATCTAGATAAGTAAATGAACAGGTTTATTAATGTTCTGCATGGGTAGAATTTTAATAATAGAAGAAACTAATATAATTAATTAAGGAGAGGAAAAAAATGAAAAAGCGTGTTTTATCATTAGTTATGTCAACAGCAATGGTTGCATCTGTATTAACAGCATGCGGAAGCTCAGCAGAAGCTCCTGCAACAGATAATAATGCAGCAGCAACAGAGACTAAGACAGAGGCAGCAGCAGCAACAACAACAGAAGCAGCTGCAACAGAGGAAGTTACTGATTACGGTACAGGTGAAATTAAGGTTTGGGTTGCTGAGAATGTTCAGACATTTACCCAGGATCAGATTAAGGCATTCCAGGATGCAAATCCTCAGTATGCCGGATACACAGTAACAGTTGAGCCGGTAGGTGAGGGTGATGCATCAAGCAACATGATCACAGACGTTGAGGGTGGAGCTGATATCTACGGATTTGCTCAGGACCAGTTAGCTCGTCTGGTATCCGCAGGTGCATTAATGCCTATCACAGGTGACTATGCTACAGCAGTTACAACAAACAATGACGCAGGTGCAGCAGCAGCAGCTACAATGTCTGATACTGTATTTGCATTCCCTCTGACATCTGACAACGGATATTTCTTATATTATGATAAGAGTGTTGTTACAGATCCAACATCTCTCGATGCTATCGTAGCTGACTGCGAGAAGGCAGGCAAGAACATCTACATGGAGATTAACTCCGGCTGGTATCAGACAGCATTCTTCTTTGGTACAGGCTGTACATTAACATATGATACAGATGATGCCGGTAACTTTACAGTATGCAACGCAGATTATGCTTCAGATAACGGTGTTAAGGCTCTTAAGGGTATCATCAATCTGCATAAGTCATCTTCATTTGTAAATGGTTCTTCAGCAAGCAGCGCATCTAATATCGGTGCTATCGTAGATGGTACATGGGATGCTGGTGCTCTTAAGGATTTACTTGGTGACAACTATGCTTGTACTAAGCTTCCTTCTTTCACAGTTGACGGTACAGATTATCAGTTAAGCGGATTTGGTGGATTTAAGTTATTAGGTGTTAAACCTCAGACAGATGCTAACAAGATGGCTGTATGCCTTGCAATCGCTAATTACCTTACTGGTGAAGAGTGCCAGATTGCACGTTACAATGCAGTAGCTTGGGGTCCTTCTAACTTAACAGCACAGCAGGACAGCAGTGTTCAGTCTGATGAAGCTCTTTCCGCATTAGCAGAACAGCTAGCATACACAATCCCTCAGGGACAGTACCCTAACGATTACTGGACACTTGCAACATCTCTTGGTGATTCTATTATCGCTGGTGATTATGACAATGCTTCTGATGATGATTTGATGAAGGCTCTTGAATCCTTCCAGTCTTCTTGCGAATCTTACGCACAGTAAGTAATAGTAATTAGATTACTATAGTGAATAAACAGGATTGGACAGGGAGAGACAATCTCCCTGTCTGGTCTTATAAAAAATTATCTTGCTTTTGTAGGTGAAACATTCTGCATGGATTGCCTGCAATGATAAACACAATCTGGAGGGAATATGAAAGAAGAAAAAAACTCTGGTAAGGGCAATGTATTTAAAAATGCAGGAAGTGCAATTGGTAGATTTTTTCAATGGATTGGTGCTGATTTAAAAGAAATCGGTGTTACCTTTGCAAAAGGTGATTGGAAGACACGAATTTCATATCTGATTATGGGATTTGGACAGCTGATGCGCAAGCAGTTTGCTCGCGGTATCGCTTTTTTGGCTATAGAAGTGGCATTTATTTTGTATATTGTAAATTTTGGCTCCAAGTATCTGGCTGATTTAGCTACATTAGGTACTCATGGCAGAGGATTTAATCCGGATGGAACAGTTTCCTATGGTGATAACAGTTTCCTTATTCTGTTATACAGTGTGCTGAGTATTATCATTATACTTGCATTTATTCTTGTATGGAGAATGAATGTCAGGGATAACCGTAAATGTCAGCTTATTCTGGAATCAGGTAAATCTCTTCCGACAAACAGACAGGATTTACATTCATTACTGGATCAGAATTTTGATAAGACTCTTTTGGCATTACCTTGCCTGGGAATCTTTATTTTCACAGTTGTACCTATTATATTCATGATTTGTATAGCATTTACTAATTATGATTATAACCATCAGCCTCCTTCACAGTTATTTACCTGGGTAGGATGGACGAACTTTAAGAATTTGTTCTCATTCGGAACAAATGGATTTGGTTCTACATTTGGCACGGTATTAAGCTGGACATTAATTTGGGCATTCTTTGCAACTTTCCTGAACTATTTCCTGGGAATGGCAGTTGCGATTTTAATAAATAAGAAGGGCATTAAGTTCAAGAAGCTCTGGAGAACGATTCTCGTTATGACGATCGCAGTTCCTCAGTTCGTATCTCTGCTGTATGTCGGTAAAATGTTTGCGACAGACGGACTTGTTAATGCATATTTATTGAAATGGGGTCTGATCAGTCAGGCAATCCCATTCTGGGCAAACGGAACTTATGCAAAGATTCTGATTATCCTGATTAACTTATGGATTGGTATTCCATATATGATGTTGATTTCAACAGGACTTTTGATGAATATTCCGGCAGATTTATATGAAAGTGCACGTATAGATGGTGCTAATCCGGTTCAGATGTTTATGAAGATTACGCTTCCATATATGTTATTCGTAACAGGACCATTCCTGTTGACACAGTTTACAGGCAATCTGAATAACTTTAACGTTATCTTCCTGTTGACGCAGGGAAATCCACAGTCCATGAAGCTGGCTGGTGGCGCCGGTTATACAGATCTTTTGGTAACATGGCTGTATAAGATGACAGTACAGGATACAGATTATAAGATGGCGGCAGTTATTGGTATTATGGTATTCCTGGTAACAGCGGTTATTTCACTGGTAGTATACAATATCTTACCTTCAGTTAAGGATGAGGAGGGATTCCAATAATGGCACAGTCAAAGAAAATTCATAAACAACATAAGAAATTGGGAAATGCAATTGCTTATCTTGTATTGATTATCATCAGTATCATATGGCTTTTCCCATTTGTATGCTTATTTTTACAGAGCTTCCGTTCTTATATTACAGAGTTCGGTGGCATGGTTAATTATCTGCTGCCTAAGGAATTTTCTTTAGATTCCTACAAGTTCCTGTTCAGTAAGGATTGTCAGTTCTTCAAATGGTATGGCAACACATTAAAGATTGCGGTTGCAGTTACAATTTGTAACACGATTGTAGTTATCTGTGTAAGTTATGCGTTATCCAGACTTCGTTTCAAAGGTCGTAAGGCATTGATGAATTTCTGGCTGGTGCTGGGTATGTTCCCTGGTTTCCTTACCATGATCTGCTTGTATTTCCTGTTAAAGCAGTTTGGATTGACACAGGCAGGTGCAATTCCTGGATTGATCCTGATTTCTGTAGCAGGTTCCGGTATGGGATATTATGTATGTAAAGGTTACTTCGATACAATTCCCAAATCTCTGGATGAAGCTGCATTGATGGATGGTGCTACAAGGGCACAGATCCTCGTACAGATGATTATTCCATTATCTAAGCCTATTATTATTTATACTGCTTTGCTGGCGTTCATGGCTCCATGGTGTGATTATGTATTTGCTTCTTATGTTGCATTAGGTAACAGCGATAGCTATAACGTAGCCGTAGCAATGCAGAGATGGGTTTGGACAAATGATTATCAGGGATACTTTACCAGATTCTGTGCTGGTGGTATTCTGGTAGCAGTTCCTGTTACAATTCTCTTCATGTGCTTACAGAAGTACTATGTAGAAGGTGTAACCGGTGGTGCTGTTAAGGGCTAATATGTGAGCATTGATGTATTTATAAAATCGGTAGTCATTTTGACTGCCGATTTTCAATTTATAGAAAGAGGACGATGGAATGAAGAATAAGAAATACGTATTATGTATGCTTGGAATGGTAATGACTATGCTGTGTATGTCTGGATGTGGGAAAACAGCCAATGATATGCAGGAATCTTATGAAGAGAGCGGAAGTATACAGGAAAACGAACAAGAGAAAACAGAGGAGAGCACACAGGAACACAGTCAGGCTGCAGATACAGCTGTAAATGAGACTGCAAATGCAGTTGGTGGCTGGATTGGGGAGGAATATCCCTATGAACAGGAATTACAGATTGTAGATGATAACTACCGCAATTATTACGAAATATTTGTTTATTCTTTCTATGACTCGGATGGAGATGGCATTGGTGATCTGAATGGAGTGACACAGAAGCTTGATTATATCCGGAATATGGGATTTAATGGTATCTGGCTTATGCCGGTATTCCAGTCTACAACATACCACAAATATGACACAGTAGATTACATGCAGATAGATCCGGAATATGGAAGCACAGAGGATATGCAGAATTTAATTGAGGAATGTCATAAACGTGGGATTCGCATTATTCTGGACTTTGTTATGAACCATACTTCATCACAGCACCCCTGGTTCACACAGGCGTGTGAATATCTGGAACAGCTGCCGCAGGGGGCAGAGCCGGATGAACAGGAATGCCCTTATGTAGGGTATTATCATTTTGCAAACGAACAGAAGCAGGACTATTATCAGGTTAAGAATACAGACTGGTACTATGAAGGTGTATTCTGGTCAGAAATGCCGGATCTGAATCTGGAGAATGAACAATTACGTGCAGAATTAGGGCAGATCGCATCATATTGGATTGGAATGGGCATTGATGGTTTCAGAATGGATGCTGCAATGCATTTTGAAGAGAATGATACAACAGCCAATACGGAAATATTGAACTGGTTCTATGAATATTGTCTGAATCAGAATCCTGATTTCTATATGGTATCTGAGGTATGGGCAAATGAAGCTGCCATTGCAGATTATTATGCAAGTGGTACCCCCAGTATGTTTAATTTTGATCTGGCAGATAAGGAAGGTAAGCTGATCAAAGCAGCAAGAGGAACATATAAGGCTGCCAATCTGGTGCAGTCCATGCTGAAATACCAGACGGATTTTGCCGCAAAGAATCCTGATTATATTGATGCTCCTTTTATTACCAATCATGATATGGGACGTGTGGCGAATGCACTTCGAAATGATTCGGATGATTTGAAGATGGCAGGAGGATTGCTTATGACATTGAGCGGAAATCCTTTTGTATATTATGGAGAAGAGATTGGTATGTCCAGCGCAGGAACCAAGGACGAGAATAAGAGACTGCCTTTTATATGGTCAGATACGGATACAGCTGGAATGACCAAAGGGCCAAAGGATGCGGATGCAGGAATTACTTCGGCTTTTGCTGGCGTAGAGGAACAGCAGGCTGATCTTGATTCTATATTAAATTATTATAAGAGAGCTCTCAGACTGCGAAATGAGAATCCTGAGTTAGCAAGAGGAACCATAGAAGCAGTAGAGACCTTGTGTGACGGACATCAGGCTGTAATCACAAAGACATGGGAAGACAGCACCATTGCAGTAGTATATAATACTTCGGATGAAGCCATAGAGGTTAATTTGGCAGGCTCAGCCATAGATTCTATGGCAATCAGGGGATACCTGACACTGCATGGAGAAGCGATTACCCTGGAGAACGGAGTACTTACAATGCCTGCACAATCCATATGTATTATGAAGTGATATATTGTTTTTTGGAAGCATTTATATTATAGTATGTAATGAGGATGCAGATATGAAAATATATATTATTCGACATGGCGAGACAGATTGGAATAAGGTCAGACGTCTACAGGGGCGTTCAGATATTCCTTTGAATGAAGAAGGCAGGAGATTGGCAAGGATTACCGGCGAAGCTCTTAGCAGTGTGAATTTCAGGTGTATTTATACCAGTCCTTTGCAAAGGGCTAAGGAAACAGCAATGCTGGTGAAGGGTGACAGACAGATTGATGTAATTGAAGATGAGAGATTACAGGAGATCAGTTTTGGCATTTATGAAGGACATTGTTGTGCAAAAGATAATTATGAGATTCCAGATCCGGATTTTATGAATTTCTTTACACAACCGGATCAGTATCATCCACCTGAGGGCGCAGAATCCATAGAAGAATTATGTGCAAGAACCACTGATTTTTTGCAGGAATTGGTACATACTACACAGTATGGAGCTGAGGATGCAATACTGCTTTCTACACATGGAGCAGCGCTTCGTGGGCTGTTATCTTCGGTAGAAAAGACCGATATCGCGCATTTTTGGCAGGGTGGCGTACATAAGAATTGTGCAGTTACGATTCTTGATGTAACAGATGGCATTATTACCCTGGTTGTAGAAGGTAAAACATATTACGATGAATAGTTACTAAATATTGCAGTAATCAGGTAATTGTGAACGAAGTGAATGACGAAAGAAGGCGGGCATAATGGTGGAAAATGAATATAGCAAAGTAAAAGTAAATAACGAAATGGATTACTGTTCTGTTACAGATATGGATGTGAAGGCAGCTCTGGAGAAGGCATTTATGAAGGCAAGAGTTTCCTACTTTTTAAGATGGGAGAAACCGGGCTTCTTTGCAAGACTTTTCTCAGGTTCTAAGACTAATATTGTATTCTGCATCAATTCTGCACAGCTGGAGACAGCAGAAGAGGTCGTAAAGGGACTGGGAGATATGGAGTCATCCATTAAGATGATTCGCACCAAATCAAACAATAAGATTGGATTCTAAGGGTATAAGTATATAAAAGGGCGTGTGAAAAATAAAAGTTTTTCACACGCCCTTAAATGTCCAGGCTTCACATTTAGAGATTATAGATCATCATCGTCGTAGTCTTCCTCACGATACATGTCATCATTCTCATTTATATATTCTGATTCTCCTTCATTTTCAAAGTCTTCCTCACTATATTCGTCTTCATAGTATTCTTCGTCTTCCCCGGAATAATTGCCCTCATCTTCCTCAGGGTATTCATCTTTGTCATATCCATCAGGGTATTCGTCTTCGTAATCTTCCTCATATTCAGATGGTGACTTTTTAAAGAAGCCACGTACAGAGACAAGGATCAGCATAACGACAACGACAATCGCCAGAGAAAGATAGACCAGAGTGGAGTCATCGAAAATAGCAAGCTTTGATTCACTATTCTCATCAGCCGCATCTGTGGAAGAGGTCGTATTGTCATCGGATGCTGCAGCACTGCTGCCGTTAGAATCTGAAGCCTGCGTCGCTGTATATTTGGTGGCTACAAAGCCGTCTTTACCATTATAATCAAAACGATACCAGCCGCCGCTTTCACCGGTAACTTCTATCTTGGAACCATTGGAGAGTGTGCCAATGACAGAGTAATCCGTTGAGGGACCGCTACGGACATTAAGACCTTTCTCAGAGTTTACATAACAGGTGAGACTGGTGTCTTTTACTTCGTAGCCGGAAGCGCTTTGTTCCGTAGAGGTATTCTCTGTGGCAAGGACACTGGCCGGTGCTGTTAAGGTAAGTATGGAGACTATAACAGCTGCGAATAATTTTAATTTTTTCATAAAAAAGGAAACCTCCTTACAGTCTGTATCAAAAGCATTTATTTGACTTAGTATAGCATGCCCGCAAAGAGGTTCCTATATATATTTTGCACAAAATTGGATTATTCGACAAAATCAGTCTTCAAAGGTGACTGTGATATTGCCCATGGAGCATGACAGCTCATAATTACTGGAGGCATTATTGTTGAGTGTCTTCTCGTATTCCAATCCCCCGTATCCCTTGTCTCCTATGGAGATACTGCCCATACTGCCATCCAGGGAATAATTGTGCTTCTGTTCGCTATCAATGAAGGCAAAGGTCAGACTTCCCATGCCGCAATCAGCAGTCAGATCACCACGAATGACGCCGGAGTAATTAAGCTCTCCCATCCCCACTTCAAAGGAAGCGTTCTGCAAAGTACAGTGGTTGAGGTCTATGATTCCTGCACCAAGGTTCACATCGGTAGTAGCAGCAGATACATTGGACAGGGTGATGGAGCCGGCACCTGCATCGAGTATGAGAGAATCTGTTGTAAGAGAATTCCACTCCAGATTACCAGCGCCAAGAGAAATAGTGACATCAGCAAATTCCAGATTGGAGGGGATGCGTAGAGTCAGTTTGTTGTGTCTGTCACCAAAGTTTATGCTGGAGCCATCGAACCCGATCACATAGAAAGTGCTATTCTCTGTGTAATATTGATACGTATCACTGCTTTCTGCAACAATCTGAAAATAGTGATTGTCAGAAGACTGTTCGATAATGTATTCACCACCGCCAAGATCTATATTAATGTGCTTGATCTTAGAGGCATCAGCTGCCTCATTGTCTGTCCTTGAACCTGAATAAACGGGATATTCGTCATTGAAATCAAAATGAACGATACGATTATCCACATGGAAAGCAGAATGAGAGGTATCAGAATTATTAAAATGAAATAAGCTGACCAGCTCCGGGATATTACCGGATTTCACATCATTGTGAAAAGAGGAGCCACCAACAAATGTACATATGACTAAAATAACAGCACCTGCTGCAAAAAGAATACCCGCCGTAATCAGAGCATTTTTATAAAACTTTTTCATGCTTGCGCCTCCTTATTTCTGGAAAACAGTTTATGAAATACTTTGCCTATGCCTGTGGCACACCAGGGGATGCCTGTGGCACACAGCCAGACTCCAAGGACTATGAAAAGGATGCCTATAGCGGCGACCAGCAGTCCGGCGCCTAACAGGGAAAAGGCAACCAGTAGTGTGGATTTGAACAAACATACAATTGCTGCAATGAATAGACTAATACCTACAAGTACACATCCGATGCCGCCAAACAAGGCACCTATCAGAATGCCTGCTAAAGTAGCAAATACCGCAATTATAATTGGAAACCAGAAGGGAATTAACACAACGGCAAGTATAACGGCAAGAATAATAACGGTTGAATCTGTTCCTTTTGCATGAGTCTGTTGATTGGACTGAGCCTGGCTTGCATATTGGGGGGGTGTCTGCAATTGGTGCAAGGGGCTGTCTGGAAGAGCGGTAATCCGAATCTACCTTAATGGCAGCAGCAATCTCTTCCGGTGAGCCTAATTCCTGTAAAATGGCTTCTTCATTTTCAAGTCCGGCATCTTCAATATATTCACGATAATAGGTGAGCGCTTCGTCACGTTCTTCAGGTGAGACATCAGCAAGCAACTGCGCCAGCCGGTCTATAAATTCATTTTTACTCATGAGTAATACCTCCCTCAAATACACTTGTTATTTTGGATGAATAATTGATCCATTCAGTCTCATACATCTGTAATTGTGTAATGCCTTTTTCAGTGATGCGGTAATATCGCCGGTTACGCCCTGCGCATTCTTTATCGTAAGTACTCAGGCATTCATCCTTCTGCAGACGTCTAAGAACCGGATACAGGGTTGATTCACTTAATTCAATAACTTCCCGTACATCCTGTGTGATCTTATATCCGTAGGTTCCCTCCGGGTCTTTGGAGACAACGGCAAGGACAATGGCATCCAGCAGTGTGGAACCTGTATTAAATACCATGGACTCATCTCCTCTATATTGCACGTATAATATTGTATAATATTATATGTTGTATAATATTGCTTGTGCCTATACTATACAGCGTATAATATAGATTGTCAATGGTATTTTTTCACTTGACAAAGGACTTGGGACTGCGATAGTATAATAGAAGCAAAAGGTAGTGCCAGAGAGGAGTATCTATTACCCCTTATCAGAGAGAAAGATTCATTGGCTGTAAGATCTTTTTAAGGAAAGGATAGAGAAGGTAGCTCTGAAACCGGAGTCCCGAAGTATTTATATAAAAGTATTTATATAGAAGTAAGGATTCACGTTTCGTCCACGTTATCGGACAGGATTTTGATAGAGATCCTATAAGAGGAACAATTTATTGTTTGAACAAAGGTGGTACCGCGTTAATACGCCCTTTGCCGGATATCCGGTGAAGGGTTTTTTTGCGCAAATGAGCAGAGCCATGGTTCACAATGCAGATGCATGGAATCATGCAAGAAGGCATTGTGAACTATGGCGAGCAATGCGACCGAGAGGACGAAGTCCACGAGGTGCTCATTTACGCATGGGGTTCTGAATAGTTACTAGACTTTTTAAAAGAGAAAGGAAGAAAACCATGAGCAAAGAATTGGCTAAGACCTATGATCCACATGGACTGGAAGACAGAATTTATCAGAAATGGCTTGACAAGAAGTATTTTCATGCAGAAGTAGACAGAAGCAGGAAACCATTTACTATTGTAATTCCACCCCCAAATATTACAGGACAGCTGCATATGGGACATGCGCTGGATAATACCATGCAGGATATCCTGATTCGTTTTAAGAGAATGCAGGGATATAATGCACTTTGGCAGCCCGGTACTGACCATGCAAGTATTGCAACTGAGGTCAAGATCATCCAGAAGCTGAAAGAAGAAGGTATTGACAAGCATGATCTGGGACGTGAGAAGTTCCTGGAGCGTGCGTGGGACTGGAAGAAGGAATATGGCGGAAGAATCATCAGCCAGTTAAAGAAGCTGGGCTCCTCCTGTGACTGGGACAGAGAACGTTTCACCATGGATGAGGGCTGCAACAAGGCTGTAACAGAAGTATTCTGCAAGATGCATGAGAAAGGCTACATCTATAAGGGCTCACGTATTGTCAACTGGTGTCCTGTATGTAATACTTCTATTTCTGATGCAGAGGTTGAATATGAGGATCAGGCTGGACATTTCTGGCATATTAAGTATCCTATTCTGAATGAGGATGGAACACAGTCAGGAGAGTATCTGACTTTTGCAACAACAAGACCTGAGACTATGCTGGGTGATACCGCAGTAGCCATTCATCCTGATGATGAGCGTTATACACATCTGAAGGGCAGGAAGGTATTACTTCCTATTATGAATCGTGAGATTCCTATCGTAGAAGATACTTACGTAGATATGGAATTCGGTACAGGCGTTGTTAAGATTACACCTGCCCATGACCCTAACGACTTTGAAGTAGGTAAGAGACATAATCTGCCGATCATCAACATTATGAATGATGATGCTACCATTAATGAAAATGGTGGTAAGTTCGCAGGTATGGATCGTTATGCAGCAAGGGAAGCCATCGTAAAAGAACTGGATGAGATGGGACTTCTCGTTAAGATTGAGGATTACAGCCACAATGTAGGCACACATGACCGTTGTAAGACTACGATTGAGCCATTGGTAAAACAGCAGTGGTTCGTTAAGATGGATGAGCTGATTAAACCGGCTGTAGAGGCAGTAAAGAATGGTGAGATCAAGCTGATTCCTGAAAGAATGGACAAGACATATTTCAACTGGACTGATAATATCAAGGACTGGTGTATTTCCAGACAGCTCTGGTGGGGACACAGAATTCCTGCATATTATTGTGATAAGTGTGGTGAGATCGTTGTTGCCAAGGAAATGCCTAAGGTATGCCCTAAGTGTGGATGTGAACACTTTACACAGGATCCGGATACACTGGATACCTGGTTCTCATCAGCATTGTGGCCTTTCTCCACATTAGGATGGCCTGACAAGACAGAAGATCTGGATTATTTCTATCCTACAGATGTACTGGTAACAGGTTATGATATCATCTTCTTCTGGGTTATCCGTATGATCTTCTCAGGTTATGAGCAGATGGGTGAGAGACCATTCAAGACAGTTCTGTTCCACGGTCTGGTTCGTGACTCTCAGGGACGTAAGATGTCCAAGTCTCTGGGCAATGGTATTGATCCTCTGGAAGTAATTGACCAGTATGGTGCAGATGCCCTTCGTATGACTCTGATTACAGGTAATGCACCTGGTAATGATATGCGTTTCTACTATGAAAGAGTAGAGGCAAACAGAAACTTCGCCAATAAGGTATGGAATGCTTCCCGTTTCATCATGATGAATATGGAAGGCAAAGAAGTGACAGATGCGTCAGATTCCTTAGAGCCTGTTGATAAGTGGATCATTTCCAAGCTGAACAGTCTGGTAAAAGAAGTAACAGATAACATGGAGAACTTCGAACTGGGTATTGCTATCCAGAAGATTTATGATTTCATCTGGGATGAATTCTGCGACTGGTATATCGAAATGGTAAAACCAAGACTGTACAATTCAGATGACACAGCTTCACAGAATGCAGCATTGTGGACATTAAAGACAGTATTGGTTGATGCGCTGAAGCTGCTGCATCCATATATGCCTTTTATCACAGAGGAAATCTTCTGCACAATCCAGTCAGAAGAAGAATCCATTATGATCTCCAAGTGGCCTGAATACAGCGAGGCACGTAATTTCGCTTCTGAGGAAAAGGCAATCGAGATCATCAAGGAAGCAGTCCGTGGTATCCGTAACGTAAGAACAGAGATGAACGTAGCTCCTTCCAAGAAGGCTCATGTATATGTAGTATCAGAGAAGGAAGACATCAGAAAGACTTTTGAAGAAGGCAGACTGTTCTTCGCAACACTTTCCTATGCTTCTGATGTATCTGTTCAGACAGATAAGAATGGAATTGCTGATGATGCAGTATCCGTAGTAATCGCCAATGCCAATATCTATATTCCTTTTGCAGAACTGGTAGATATCAAGCAGGAGATTGAGCGTCTGGAGAAAGAATCAAAGCGTCTGGATGGAGAATTGGCGCGTGTCAATGGGATGCTATCCAATGAACGTTTCTTATCCAAAGCACCGGAGAGTAAAATTGCAGAAGAAAAAGAAAAATTGTCAAAATATACACAAATGAAACAACAAGTTGTAGAACGTCTTGCACAATTACAGTAAACAATGTTACAATAGACATAGGGGGCTGATTTTGTCTCCGATGGAGGTGGTTTCAATGGTCAACAGCAAATCCTATGTCAGGATAACAGATGATAAAACAGAAGCATGGCTGTATTTGTGTGCACCTGAGGAAGGTGCGGGATATGATAAAACCGAAATCATCCAATATCTCCAGAAGAATAAGGTAGTAGCCGGGATTAATGAATCCAATGTGGCTGCTATGTGTAAAAAGAAGATATATGAACGTGAAGTTAAAATCGCTGTCAGCGAAACAGGAGAAGAAGGATGTGCCGGGCATTATGAATTCTTTTTTGAAACCGGTAAAAGAAAACCCGCAATCAGGAAAGATGGTTCAGTAGATTACAGAAGCATGAGCCTGATTCAGAATGCAGAAGTGGGAGATCTGCTGGCAAGGTATTACCCTGCCGTACAGGGAACCCCCGGCAGGGATGTAACAGGTGGCTCTCAGATGGGAGTCGTCTATAAAGAACTAAGGCCACTGGCGGGCAAAGGAATCAGTAATGAGAAGAATCCGAATGAGTATTATGCTGTCAAAGCCGGTAAAATAGAATATGATGGAGACAACAAGCTCTCTATCGTAGAAGTCCATGAAATACAGGGGGACTGTGATCTGGCAAGCAACTCTGTCATTGACTTTAATGGCGATGTCGTAATCAACGGCAATGTTGAGGCAGGCGTTGTGATCAAAGCAGGTAAGAGTCTGACTGTAGAAGGCGTTGTGGAATCTGCAACGATTATTGCGGGTGGTGATGTGTGTCTCAAGAGAGGCATGCAGGGCGCAGGAAAAGGTTCTATTACAGCAGGTGGGGATGTTTTCACAGAGTTTCTGGAATACACAACCGTAAAGACCAAGGGTAATGTACAGGCTAATGTCATATTGAATTCACAGGTTAGTGCAGACCAGAAAGTAACGCTTACTGGTAAGAAAGGTCTGATTGCAGGCGGTTCTGTCCATGGCATGCTTGGAATCAGTTGTATTACAGCAGGCAATATGTCTGAAATTAGAACAGGGCTTCATGTAGGGCTGAAGCAGGAGACAATGGAACAGCGTATTGATGTAAATGAGCGGTACAGTAAAGTGAATCAGGAGCTGGAAGATACAGTGGCAAGTATGGCTAAGATTATGCGTGTAAGACAGCAGAGTGGAGAGCTGAGTGAACCGTTGCAGAAGCATCTGGTAGAATTGAAACGCCGTAAGGACGAGATCTACACACGCTGTATGGAGATCAAGAAAGAAGCAAATGCCATGGAATCCATGGTTCTTGCAGCCAGAGAGGCGAAAATCCGTGTGGAAGGCAATATATATCATGGCGTAGTCATCAGCATTGATAATCATGATATGGTGATTAACAGGGATACGAGCTTTATGGAATATCAATGTCAGAATGGTATTATTACAGGAACTGTGGTAGTAGTATAGAATAATTTATAAATGGATGAAAATGGGGGTCGTTTTGCGAAAGGTATTTCGTGAAGCGACTTTCTGCTTAGAGCATGCAGAAATATGGAAAGGCATGGTAATTAATATGGAGTACAGAGCACATAACTATAAGGAAGCAGAGCAATATCTGAATGAAGTCCCCAGATTTACAACGAAGAATCCATTGGAAGAGACAAGGGGATTCTATCAGTATCTTCTATCGGCAGAGTCAGGAACCGGCTTGCAGGAGACACAGCTTGGCATCATCATTCATGTTGCAGGAACCAATGGCAAGGGTTCTGTATGTGCTTATATGGATTCCATTTGCAGGGAAAGCGGATATCATACGGGATTATTTACCTCACCCCATCTGGTTACTACGAGAGAGCGGTTTCGGATTGATGGAGAGATGGTCAGTGAAGAGGAATTCGTGGAAGCTTTCAACTGGCTGGCAGAACAGATTGACTGTTATCATAAACATAGGGAAAGTTATCAGCCCACTTATTTTGAACGACTTTTCTTCATGATGCTGTGGCTTTTTACCAAAGCGGGTGTAGAAGTTACGGTATTGGAGACTGGTCTGGGAGGAAGACTGGACACGACCAATGTGGTGGAGCATCCATCCCTGACCATGATTACGGAGATTGGCATGGACCACATGGCATATCTGGGAGATACGCTGGAGAAAATTGCGGGTGAGAAGGCGGGCATCATAAAATCCGGTGTACCCGTTGTCTATTTCGACAAGCGGAAGGAGACTTCTGTCGTATTTGAGCAAAAGGCAGCAGAGGTTGGCGCAGAGTGCTTTAAAGTGTCGAAAAATGCATATAAAATTAATGGAATTCAAAAAAAATGCATTGATTTTTCAGTGTGTAGTCGGTATTATGGTTATATTGGATTGCAGGCGCATACTACAGCCGCATATCAGGCTGAGAATGGGGCAATGGCAGTATGTGGAGCAGAGCTTCTAAAGAAAAAGGGAGCACTTGGAAAAATAAATCGGGAATCCATAATAAGAGGGATATACAATATGCGATGGGCAGGAAGAATGGAAGAAATCAGACCGAATGTCTACATAGACGGTGCCCACAACGAGGATGGTATCAGAGCCTTTATTGAATCGGTGATGCTGATGCATGAACAATCCCCGGTTATTTTACTTTTTTCAGCCGTTAATGATAAGAGATATGACAGTATGATAGAGATGCTGACGGGAGTAGACTGTATTGACCAGTTCTGTATTACGCAGATACCCGGCAGCAGAGGAGTTAGAATAGAAGAGCTTACACAGCAGTTTGCACAGCGTACAGACAAGCCGGTGCATGCCTTTGAGGATTTCAGGGATGCATATGACTTCTGTAGAAGGGCAAAGAAAGATGTGGGAACACTTTATATAGTAGGTTCCCTGTATCTTGCAGGGCTTGCGGAGGATATATTGAAATGATTAATTTTGAAGAAGAGTTAAAGAAATTTCATCCCAGCTTAGAGGTTGAGGATGCTGAAGAGGCAATTTATAATCAGGATTTAACAGATATGGCAGATGTACTTGTAAAAATGGTAAAGGAAGCGAAGGAAGAAGAGGAGTAGAGGTACGATAGAAAATGATATGCTATAACTGTGGATGCCGTTTATCGGAGAAGAATTTTTGTACCGGCTGCGGAGCTGATGTGACTTTATATAAGAAGATCATGTTTGCTTCCAACCGTTTCTATAATGAAGGTCTGGATAAAGCATCAGTCAGAGACTTGTCAGGTGCGATTACCAGTCTTAGGGAGAGCTTGAAATTAAATAAAAACAATATCGAAGCCAGAAATCTTCTGGGACTTGTTTACTATGAGAGAGGCGAAGTGGTAGCTGCTCTCAGTGAATGGGTCATCAGTAAAAATATCAAAGAAGATAAGAATATAGCTGATGATTATATTAATATGATTCAGAATAATCCGGGCAGACTGGACACCTTTAACCAGACTGTGAAGAAATACAATCAGGCATTACTTTATTGTCAGCAGGATAGTCTGGATCTGGCTGTGATCCAGTTAAAGAAAGTATTGTCCATGAATCCGAGATTCCTGCAGGCGCGTCAGCTGCTGTCCCTGTTGTATATCAACAATCAGGATTGGGACAAGGCAAAGAAAGAGTTGGATAAGTGCATTAAAATAGATGCGAACAATACAATGACACTTCGTTATATAAAAGAAGTGGAAGCCATGATGCCTTCAGAAGAGGAACGTGTCAAGAAGAAAAAGGAAGCCATTGTATATCAGAGTGGTAATGACACGGTGATTCAGCCAGTAGGAAAGAAGGAAATTGTAGGTTTCCAGACACTGCTTAACATTATAATCGGTGTTGTAATCGGTGTGGGAGTCGCATGGTATCTGGTAGTGCCGGCAAGAGTACAGCATGCACAGAGTCAGGTGAATGAACAGCTCAAGTCTGTCAGCGAACAGCTGGATGCCAAGACAGTGCAGGTAGATGAACTGACACAGCAGATCAATGATCTGACGAAGGAAAAGGACAGCCTCAGCAGCAGTCTCAACGAAGCACAGGGAGTTAATGTGGCTGTAGAAGCCAATACTGATCTGATCGAAGCTGCCCTGATGTATATGAATAAGACAGCAGATGAGCAGACAATAGCAGAAGAACTGGAACTGATCGATCAGGATTATCTGGATAGTGATGCAACAGAGAGCTTTAAGACGCTCTATCAGACGATTCTGGAAGCAGTGGGACCGGTTGTGGCAAAGAGCTATTACAATACAGGTTATGAAGCTTTCAGAACAGAAGAATATGATACTGCAATCGAGAATCTGGAGAAAGCATTCAAATATGATGCCACCAATGGAGAGGCGCTGTATAATCTGGCGCAGTCCTATAACAGAAGCGGAGACACAGACAAGGCTGTAGAGACATACAAGAAGGTAATAGAATTATTCCCGAACACGGAGAAAGCCAGAAAATCTGAGAATTATATCAAGGAATTGGAAGGCTGATCGACCACAGACAAATTCATAAGATACGTAAGAGGACATGCATAGAGGGTGCATGTCCTTTTTGTACGCCTTTTATGGAGAAAAGTGAAAAAAAGAGAGCAATGCCCGGGAGGTAGGAGTATGGAACAATTTGCAGTGATTGACAATTATCTGTGTATTAAAATGCCACAGGAGGTAGATCATCACGGAGCAGCAGGAATCAGGGAGAATGCAGACAGGCTTCTGTTGAATGAGAAAGTACGAAATATCGTATTTGACTTTGAAGATACGACATTCATGGACAGTTCAGGAATCGGTATTATTATCGGCAGGTATCGTAAGATATCCTGCTTCGGGGGAAAGGTATATGCAATTCATGCAGATGAAAGAATCAGGAGAATCCTGAAGGCATCTGGTATGTCGTCTATTATTGAAGTATTGGCATAATTGAGTGTGTGATGAGAAAGTTGACAGGGAGAAGAGGTTGAGAGGATGAAGAAGGAAATTCGTTTGGAGTTTGATGCAATATCAGAGAATGAGGGATTGGCAAGAGTGGTGGTAGCAGCTTTTCTGACGCAGCTGGACCCTACTCTGGAAGAAGTGCAGGATGTGAAGACCGCAGTATCAGAGGCAGTAACGAATGCAATCGTGCATGGCTATGAAGAGCATGGAGGGAGGATTATATTGGAGGCTTCCCTGGAGAATGGTATATTGGAGGTTGTGATAACAGATAAAGGTGTGGGAATAGAGGATGTGGAAAGAGCCATGCAGCCCATGTTTACAACCAGGGCAGACAGTGAACGGAGTGGCATGGGATTTGCTTTTATGGAAGCATTCATGGACCGGGTACAGGTTACAAGCTCTCCCGGAGAAGGAACGAGCGTACATATGTGGAGGGCTTTTAAAGGGGCGGTTCTGATGCAGGCGACCGTGTGGAAAAGTACACAGGTGTAGGGAATGGATGAGAAGGAGCTTTTCTTACAGGCACAGAAGGGAGACAAGGAAGCAAGAGAAGCACTTTTCGAGAAAAATGCAGGGTTGATACACCATGTGATAAAAAGATATACAGGAAGAGGGTATGAAACAGAAGATTTGTTTCAACTGGGGGCAATCGGTCTGCTCAAGGCAATTGAGAAGTTTGATACAGAATATGGCGTGTGTTTTTCTACATACGCAGTGCCTATGATAGCTGGCGAAGTGAGACGTTTTATGCGGGATGACGGCATGGTGAAGGTAAGCCGTGGAATCAAGGAGAATATATGGAAGCTCAACCGCACCAGAGAAGAACTCCATAACAGGCTGGGCAGGGAGGTAACACTGAAGGAATTATCCCAGGCATCAGGAGTGCCAATGGAAGATGTGGTACTGGCAATGGATGCGGGAAGAGAAGTGGAGTCTATCTACAGGACGGTATATCAGTCTGACGGTAATGAAATCTATCTGCTGGACATGATTAAGGAAGGGCAGCAGGCAGGACACGGCTGCATCATGCAGGATGAGGGAGAAGGCGTGCTGGACCGGATGCTTCTGGAACAGCTTATGAACCAGCTGGATAAGAGAGAGAGGATGCTGATCCGCATGCGTTTTTATGAAAATAAGACGCAGGTGCAGGTTGCTCAAAGTCTTGGAATGAGTCAGGTACAGGTAAGCAGATTGGAGAAGAAGGTTCTTATACGGATGAGGGAATGTATGAATTAAGGTAACTATTCAGAGCCATGCAAATTGAAGCAGAATATGCTTATTTATAAGCATATTTGATACAATTTATATGGCGAAGTAACCACATAAGCAAAAGTAAAGCATCAAAGATGCGATTTTGCGCATGGGGTTCTGAATAGTTACCAATTAAGAGGGAATAGGACTAAAGTTTTAGAAAAAATCCGCCGATATATAATGAAAGAAGGCATGGATGCCGGAAATAGCATGTAATGATGTATGGAAAGGTTGGGTTTAGAGATGAATGGAATCAACTATAATACTTTATTAGGAAACACAGGCTTATTCTCACAGCAGGCAAATACAGTTGCAGATGAGCTGAAATATAAAGGAACTTCCACAAAGGAGAAGACCACAGATAAGAAGCAGACCAATGCAGACCGTGATACAGTAGAGATCAATGGCGAAGCAGGACAGCTGCAGAAAGCCGGCTATGACAGACCTAAATGTACGGTAAGACAGCAGCAGACAAGCAAATATAAACAAATTGATGAGAATGGAATACAGGAAGGTGTACAGCTGAGTGATGCAGCAAAGAACCTGTTAAAAGAGCTGCAGGCGAAATACTCCAATATGGAGATTTCGGTTGCAGAATGGTCCAGCGACGAAGAACAGGACTATTATGCAAGCAAATGCACCAAGGATTACAGTGTATTGATCGCCCCGGAAGCGCTTGAGCAGATGGCAGCAGATGAATCTATAAGAGAAAAATATGAATCCATTCTGGATGGAGCAGGAGATAGTTCCAAGAAGATGCAGGAAGAACTGGGAGACGATGTGAAGAAGATCCAGAGCTTCACAATTACCATTGATAAGGATGGTAAAGTGTCTTATGCAGTGAAGCTGATCCAGGACTTCGCTGAACGTAATGAAAAGCGTACAGAGGAAGCCAAGAAAGCACAGCAGGCTAAGAAAGAAGAAGAGAAGAAAGCTGACAAGAAGAAGGAAGAAGAGAAAAAGGCAGAAACGATACAGGCTGATTCTATTGAGGATCTAATCGCTGCTATCAAAGCAAAGCTTCATCCGGAAGAAACAGCTGACACAACAGATACAGAAGAAAATGCCATAGAACAGAATACAACTACAGTGGAATAAAAAATAAAGGTCATGGAGTTTTTCCATGACCTGTTTTCTGTCTATAGAATTGTTTCTACATCAGGAATGAAGTGTTCCTGATTCTGTTCATCAAAAAGATAAACAGGCAAGGTGTTAGGGGCATCAGGTGTCAGAGTCAGTAAATCCTCTGGTACATGAAGGGAATAGCTCTTGCCTTCTTTAATGCGATTGACATAATCAATGGCAGAATGAAGTGGAGTATCAAAAGCAACACCGTAGAGGTTACCACTGTCGGTATGAGCTACCAGATGAATGTCAGAGCCTGCAGTCATGGGAATATGATGCTTGACTGCGTAGCGGTATGCCAGTCTGTCCTGATAGGAGGGATTGCCGGCATTGGCTACTTCAAAGGCATCACACTGAAAGGGATGCAGATCCACTCTGGAAAGATAATCTCTCTCTCGGAAAGGATGAGCCTGCACTACCAGACCACCGTATTTGTGAATCTGTTCCAGATGGGTAATGTGATCCCAGGTCATTATTTCAGGATGAGCAAGCAGCCATGCCTTGTCCAGACCGTATACCAGAAATTCATCACCATCAAAGCGGCATTCCCATCCAAAGAAAACGGAAAAGCCCTGCTTATCTCCTTCTGCTTTGGCTCTTTCATAGGAGAGACAGTAACGGTTGACCCTTTCCTCCCAGGGAAGGGTATCAGGAATACAGGTATTGCCGTTAAAGAAGTGGTCTGTGACAAAGATGCCGCTGTAGCCAAGCTTCTTATAATAGGGAATATATTCTTCAGGCTCGCTGCGTCCACAGGCGCTGGCAACACATGAGTGTAAATGGGTTTCGTATATATATGACATATGATAAATTCTCCTTGTTTGTTTAAATCTTAACAAGGCTATTTTAGCATGCCATGATGTCTTTTTCAATGGGGTACGTACATTGCAAACAATATGGAGGCATGATAAGATAGGAAAAACAGGACAGAAAAAAGAAACAGAAAAAAGAAACAGGAGTAAATAAATGATGGATCAAAATAAGACTCCCCTGTTGGATGCAATAGGAGAGTTTATTCATACGAAGCCGGCGTATTTTAGGATACCGGGACATAGATTACAGAAGGGAATCAGCAGCCGATGGACTGATAAGGTAGGTGAAGAGATCTTCGCCTATGATGTGACGGAGACACCTTATACAGATGATCTGCATCAGGCTGAGGGTGCAATCAGGGAAGCACAGCAGCTGCTTGGGGAATTATATCATACTGACTGTAGTTTCTTTCTGGTGAATGGTTCCACCTGTGGGAATGAGGCAATGATTCTGGCGGTAGCATTGGAAGGACAGGAAATCATGATTGCCAGAAATGCCCATAAGTCAGCTATGATGGGATTGATTATGTCAGGAGCCAGACCTGTGTATGTGTCCCCCAAGGTATTAGGCGAATGGGGCATACAGGGCGGCATTACCCCAGAGGATGTGGAGTGTTGTTTCAAGGAGCATCCGGGATGCAGGGCTTTGTTCATGGTAAGTCCCAGCTATTATGGGATTACTTCAGACCTGAAGGCGATTGCCCAGGTATGTCATGAGCATGGTGCAATGCTGCTGGTAGATGAGGCACATGGAGGCCATGTGTATTTCCATGAAGCATTGCCACAGGGGGCTATCGAACAGGGCGCAGATATGTGCGTGCAGAGTATGCATAAGGTAACAGGAGCATTGACGCAAAGCTCCGTACTGCATGTACATTCCAGCCTGGTCGATATGGACAGGGTGACAAGTGCACTGCATATTGTACAGAGTACCAGCCCTAACTATCTGCTTATGACCTCTCTGGACTGTGCAAGATATGAGCTTGCCATGCATGGCAGGGAGATGATGCAGCAGGCCCTTGCTCTGGCATCTTATGCCAGAGAGCAGATCAATGGAATTGCGGGCTTTGCATGCATGGGGAATGAAGTGGCAGGACAGGCTGGAATTGCAGGTCTTGATACGACCAGACTTGTGATTACTGCAAAGAAGCTTGGATTGACAGGCTTTGATCTGGAAGAATGCCTTTTTCAGAAATATGCAGTCAATATGGAGCTGGCTGACTATGAGAATGTACTGGCAATCGTTACGTATGCCAATACAAGAGAAGAGATAGACCGACTTATCAGTGCATGCCGCAGTATCAGTCAGGAACTATTAAGTGACACATGTGTCATAAATAGAAACTGGAAAGAGACACACAATCAGGAGATTCCATGTCAGCCACAACAGGTAATGACACCAAGACAGGCGTATTTTGCGCAGACGCAGAGAATCCCCTGGGAACAGGCGGTAGGAAGGATTACAGGTGAGATGGTAGCACCATATCCGCCGGGAATTCCCATTCTGTATGCAGGAGAGAGAATCACGCAGGAAGTGTGGGAGTATCTGGAGCGATTCAGACAGGATAGCAGACATATGCATGGAATAGAGGATGGACAGATTACGGTAATGAAAGCAGTATCTGACGAATAGGAAAACTGCAAATGGAGATAATATCCTGTGAAAAAGAAAGAGAAAGTAGGTAGTAGCCATGGGTAATGTGACATTATATATTCAGGCAAGGCGAAATGTAGAAGCACAGGGGGATGAAGTGCTTCTGGGAGATGCTGCCAGCATTTATTGTGAGGACAGTGCCATCCGTGCCAAAGCCAATGCCATGAGGATTCATAAGTTCCATGAAGGAGGGGGCACAAGAGCTGTTATCAGTATGATGAAGATTATTGAAAAACTGACACAGATGTCACCTGGAATTACAGTGGAGAGCATTGGTGAGAGTGCTATTGTAATGGAGAAAATACCGGAGAAGAAATACAAAGGACCTCTGGTGGTATGGAAAATCATTCTGGTGGCAGCAGTGAGCTTCTTTGGAACGGCTTTTACCATTATGGCGTATCATAATGATATTGGTATCTCCAATGTATTCATGAGAATCTACGAGATTGTGACAGGAAGAGAATCAGAGGGCTGTACCACTCTGGAAATTGCATATTCCATTGGACTGTGTCTGGGAATTATAGTATTCTATAATCATGTGGGCGGAAGACGTATTACAATTGACCCCACTCCACTGGAAGTAGAAATGCGTAATTATGAGAGAGATGTGAATACCACACTGGTTGAGACTGCAGAGCGGGAGGGAATGGAAGTTGACGTGGATTAGAGAGATTCCTTTGGCTGTATTTGGTTTTAGCTTTGGTATTATGGTGGCTGGCGGTGTGTTTACAGTGTTGTTCGTAGTAGGTCTTATTCCCAGATTTGCAGGAAGGACAGATACTGCCAGACATGAGCTGTTCTATGAGGAATGTATTATAGCAGGATCAGTGGCAGGCTGTCTGTTCAGTGTATTTCAGTTCCCTTATAAGATCGGGCAGTACATGCAGAAGCTGCCCATGTGGGCATATCAGAGCCTGACAGTGCTGGCACTGGTGATTATTGGAGTGTTCTCAGGAATGTTTGTAGGCTGCCTTGCGCTTGCTATTGCAGAGATGCTGGATTCTATTCCCATATTAGCAAGAAGAATAGGCTTTCGTCATGGACTTGGGATTGTAGTACTGGCGATAGCAGTGGGCAAATTAGTAGGATCATTGTTATATTTCTGCATGAGAATCTTTGAAACTGCCCAGTAATAAGGATAAAGGAGCATAAGAAATGTCAGTCAATAAAATGTTTGCAAAATACGTGTCACAGAATATTATGGGGATGATTGGAATATCCCTGTATATTCTGGCAGATACGTTTTTTATATCGAAGGCACAGGGAGCAGATGGAATCACGGCACTGAACCTGGTCCTTCCGCTGTACAGTCTGATCTTTGCCATCGGCTCTATGATCGGCGTAGGCTCTGCCACTCGTTTTAAGATATTGAGGGCAAAGACAGATGTGCAAGCAGATACATATTTTACCAATGCATTATTCTGGGCGTGCATATGCAGTCTGCCCTTTATGCTGGCAGGCGGTGTATGGGCTGACGGAATTATGGCACTGCTTGGGGCAGATGAGAGGATTATTGAGGTCGGAACCATCTATACCAGGATATTTATGCTGTTTGCGCCTTTTTTCATGTGTAATTATGTGTTCAATGCCTTTGTAAGAAATGATGGAGCGCCTTCACTGGCAATGGCTGCGACCTTGTGCAGCAGCCTGTTCAATATTGTTATGGATTATGTGCTGATGTTCCCACTGAAGATGGGAATGGCAGGTGCGGCACTGGCTACGGCAGTATCGCCGGTGGTAGGAATCCTGATCTGTAGTATGCATTTTGGGGCAAAAGGCAATACGATACGGTTCTGTCCGGTGAAGCCATCTATCCGCAGGCTGGCATTGTCCTGTCAGCTGGGCGTAGCGGCTTTTGTAGGAGAGATATCCTCCGGTGTGACGACAGCAGTATTTAACACGCTGATTCTGGGACTGGCTGGTAACGTCGGGGTGGCAGCTTACGCAGTGGTTGCCAATACTGCACTGGTAGCAGTATCTGTATTCAATGGAATTTCCCAGGGATGTCAGCCGATTCTCAGTGAATTCTATGGAAAAGGCGATAAGAAAGCTACTACAAGGGTATTACGTCTTGGTATCATACTGGCATTGATTATGGCAGCAGCGATCATTCTGGAAATTATGGCAGGTGCAGAAGGTATCGTAGCAATCTTTAATGGAGAGCAGGATGCACAGCTGGCATCTTATGCAGTGCCGGGCATTAAGCTGTATTTTATCGGATTTTTATTTGCAGGCATCAATATAGTAGGAACCGGATTTTTAAGTGCAACGGAGAAGGCTGGATGGGCTTTTGCCGCATCCATTTTGAGAGGGTTTATAGCAATCAGCGTCTGTGCAGTAGTCATGTCCATATGCTTTGGCATGGTGGGTATGTGGCTGGCTTTTCCAGTGGCAGAACTGCTTACGGCACTTGTAACAGGACGAGGCTTATATTGTTCTCTAAAAGACGCAAAAGGTGTATAATATATAAGAAACAGGGGATAACTATGACTAAAACCGAATATAAAGAGGATAAGTCATGGATAAAAAGGTAAAAGAATTTCAGGATTATGTAGAACAGATCTCACCAAAGACGAATCTGTGGTTACAGATGGGAAAAGCATTTGTTATGGGCGGTGTGATCTGCTGTATTGGACAGTTCATTGTAAATATGGCAATGAACCAGTTCGGACTGGATAAGGATCTGGCGGCAAGCTGGTGCTCCATGCTGTTGATTCTGCTCAGTGCAGTGCTTACAGGATTTAATCTCTATGGAGGTCTTGTAAAATGGGGTGGTGCAGGTGCACTTGTGCCGATTACCGGATTTGCCAATTCTGTGGTGGCATCTGCCATTGAGTATAAGACGGAAGGACAGGTATTTGGTATTGGATGTAAAATATTCACCATTGCAGGGCCGGTTATTCTGTATGGAATCTTTACAAGCTGGGTATTGGGACTGATTTACTGGATATTGGGATTATGTGGAATTAGGCTGTAGCATAGCGAAGACTATGGGGAGGTACAGATGAGGAATTGTCAGGAGATTTATTTTATCGTAAATGAGGGCGCACGCACCGGAAAGGCAGCAGAGGTATGGAAGCTGGTGCGTGGGCTTCTGATAGAAAAAGGAATTGCATACAAGGCGTATGAGACGAAGCATAAGGGACATGCTACCAGCCTTGCCGCGCATATTGCAGCCTTGCCGCAGGAGGTGATCTATCTGGTCGTTCTGGGCGGTGATGGCACAGTAAATGAAGTATTAAACGGGATTACGGATTTTGATAAGGTGAGACTGGGCGTGATACCCACAGGCTCAGGTAATGATTTTGGACGGGGAATCGGATTGCCCAAAGATCCACAGACCGCTCTGGAGAATATCTTATCCTGCATAGAACAGGAACAGCAGACAGGAAAAGCACCAGAGAGAATTGACCTGGGGCAGGTAAGCTGGCCCGGAGCAGATACTCCCAGAATCTTTGGAATCAGTGCAGGCGCAGGACTGGATGCGATTGTGTGTAAAAAGGCATTACAATCAGGATTAAAGAAGTTTTTAAATAAGATTCATCTGGGCAAGCTCACATACCTGTTACTGACAGTGCAGACACTCTTTACCATGGATACGGCACAGGTCACATATACATATTATGGAAAAGAGCAACAGGAGCAGACAGTAGATAAGAATAAAGTAATCTTTACTGCGGTCATGAACCTGAGAGCAGAGGGGGGTGGGGTTCCTATGGCGCCGCAAGCCTCTTATACAGACGGGTTATTGTCTGTGTGCAGTGCTTGTGGGATTCCAAAGTGGCGCACGTTCCTGTGCCTGCCTTTTCTTGTAGCAGCCAGACATGAGAATATCAAAGGCTTCGACGTAGAGAATGTGCAGCGCATGGAGCTTGCCATGAGTGAGCCTATGGTGCTGCACGCAGACGGAGAATATCTGGGAGATGTAACACAGGCAAGCTTTGAGTGTCTGCACCATAAATTAATATTATTACAGTGATTATTAATCTGATTTTAATCTTTTTTGCATTTTTCTTTTAAAGAGTTGGGATATGATAACATCATCAACAACAAAGAAAAAAGAGAAAAAGAGAGGATAAAGAAATGGATAATTTTGAAAAGGTTGAAAAATTAAGGGAACATGCAAATGTTACGTATGAGGAAGCCAAGGAAGCATTGGAGAACAGTAACTGGGATATACTGGATGCCATGATTTATCTGGAGAAGAACGGTAAGACCAGGGAATCCCAAAGGGCAGAATATTCCACGAAGACAGAGAGATGTGTTGGTGAAGTTATAGATGATGGAAAAGAGGAACGCAGGAGCAATTTCAAGGATTCCATGCATCGGTTCGCCAAATGGTGCAGTCATATTCTGGACATGGGCAATTCCAACAGCTTCTGTGTAGAGAAAGACGACAAGGAAATATTCAGAATTCCAATCACTGTACTGGTATTGCTTCTGCTCTTCGCATTCTGGGTAGTACTCCCACTGCTTATCATTGGATTATTCCTGAATATGCGATATCATTTTCAGGGACCGGACATGCATGCAGTAGATCTGGATATTAATAAGGCAATGGATTCAGCAGCGGAAACAGCAGAGAATATTAAGAACGGATTCAGTCAGGCAGTATCTAAGGACGAGAAGTAAATAAAAGGGCAAAAGGCGCAGGGACTGCGCCTTCTTTGCATACTGAAAGGTTTGGTTCATATATGGATAACAGAATTTTGATCGTAGAGGATGAAGAAAAGATTGCCAGATTCCTGGAGCTGGAGCTTCGGCATGAGGGCTATGAAGCAGATAAGGCATCCAATGGCAGGGAGGGACTGGATAAGGCACTGACAGGACAGTATGCACTGATGGTACTGGATGTCATGCTTCCTGAATTAAATGGTTTTGAAGTGCTGCGCAGACTTCGTAAAAATTCTGACATGCCTGTCATTATGTTAACTGCAAGAGATACTGTCATGGATAAGGTGGCAGGTCTGGATGGTGGTGCAGACGACTATATGACCAAGCCTTTTGCCATAGAAGAACTGTTGGCGAGAATCCGCCTGGCACTGAAGAAGAGGAAGAATACAGGAGTCATACAAAAAGGAAGCCAGTTGACATGTAAGGGACTGAATATGGATGTACAGCGATACGAAGTTACCTATGGAGAGGACAGAATTGAACTTACCCACAGGGAGTTCGAGCTGCTTCGTGTATTGTTGGAGAATAAGAATATCGTCATTTCCAGAGAAACACTGCTGGAGAAGGTATGTGGATATGATTATCTGGGAGAGACAAATATTATAGACGTATATGTGCGGTATCTGCGCAGTAAGCTGGATGATGTGTATCAGGTGAAATGGATACAGACAGTGCGTGGTGTAGGATATGTAATCAGAGATGATGAGTGAGGATATCCATGAATGAGAGGAAAGAAGAGAAGAGAGTAACATCCATAGCAAGGAAGATCAATCTGCAGAATGTAGGCTCTATGCTGTTAGCATATCTGTGGGTGGATATACTGGTCTGCATTGTGCTGGCAGCGGTGATGATCTATGGACTGGATGTACAGCTGGCAGGACGATTCGATATTACATATGCAAGAAAGCTTATGATAGAGACTTCTGTCTGGGATATGGTCTATCAGGTAGGACATAAAGGAAGCAGCGTCTATTATCTGGTAGAGATAGGTCCATGGCTGATATGGTTCATGATAGGTGGATGCGTCGTCCTGGTCTGGGAACTGGTGGAGATTATCAAGAAACTGATGCGAGGTACGTATTCTGTACGTAGAGAGCTTCGCCCTTTAAATGAGCTTGCAGCGAAGGCACAGGAACTGAGTGAAATGTCTTTTGATGAATCTGCCTTTGATGAGAGCAAATATCATGATCTGGAGGATGCCATCAGCAGCCTTAAAGTAGAAAGGGAAGATGCAAAGATCCAGATGCATGACAAAGATCTGGCTGGTATTGAGAATGCACTGAATGATCTGTTGGAACGTATGCGTGCTTCTTATAAGCAGCAGGTACAGTTTGTATCAGATGCTTCCCATGAGCTGCGTACACCAATCGCAGTTATTCAGGGATATGTCAATATGCTGGACCGCTGGGGAAAGGACGATCAGGCAATACTGACAGAGTCCATTGAAGCAATTAAGAATGAGTCAGAGCATATGCAGAAGCTCGTGGAACAGCTTCTATTCCTGGCAAGGGGAGACTCCAACCGTCAGACACTGGATATGAAGTCATGCAGTCTTAACGATATCATGAGAGAAGTCTATGAGGAATCTGTCATGATTGATGAGAAACATCACTACCGTTATGAGGAAAAAGGCAATGGCTACGTATGGGCTGATACAGACATGTTGAAGCAGTCTGCCAGAATTCTGATTGACAATGCGGCAAAATATACGCCACAGGGAGAAGACATAGTAATTCGTGTGGGGCTGCTTACTGATGATAAAGTAACCAATGCCCCTTTCTATGAGATACAGGATAATGGAATTGGCATGGCACAAAAGGATGTGGAGCATGCCTTTGACAGATTCTACCGTGCAGATGCGGTACGCAACAGTAAGACTGGAGGAACGGGGCTTGGACTGTCTATTGCCAGGTGGATTATTGAGAAACACCATGGTTATGCCCAGATTGTAAGCAGAGAGGGACTGGGTACGAGATTTACAATTATTTTGCCGCAGAATCCCCAAATGGGGAGTTGAAATTGGTGTATTTCATGATACACTAAAGATATACGACAGGGGAGAACAAAAAGGAGGAATCAGGAATGAATCGTAAATGGGCGAGAGTCAATTACCAGCCGGGAGTAGGCTTGGGAGAAAATGGCGCAAGAGTCACAGCAGACAAGGAACATATCACTTTGTCAAAGGACGCTGCCAAGGAAGGCATGGTATTGTTAAAAAACGAGCAGCATGTACTGCCATTACAGACAGGAGCTAAAGTTGCACTCTTTGGCAAGGCAACCTTTGATTATGTAAAAGGTGGCGGCGGCAGCGGTGATGTTACAGTTGCCTATACCAGAAATCTCTATGAAGGGATCAAGGCTTTAAAGGGAAAGATCAGTATATATGAAGAACTGGCTGACTTCTATCGTGAGAATGTGAAGGAACAGTACAAGGCAGGCAGAGTACCGGGCATGACCATAGAACCACAGGTTCCACAGGAGTTGTTACAGAAAGCAAAAGCATATACTGACACGGCTGTCATTTCTATCTGCCGATTCTCAGGTGAAGGCTGGGACAGAAAGAGTATTGTAGAGACAGAGAATAAGAATATCTGGGCAAGCGAGGAAGAAATGGCACGCCGCAGCGCAGAGATTTTTGAAGATGGTGACTTTTATCTGACTCATGCAGAGCAGGAAATGGTGAATACGGTAAAGCAGAATTTTGCCAGGGTCATTGTTGTTATGAATGTAGGCGGTATGGTAGATACTTCATGGTTCCATGATGATGCACAGATACAGAGTGTGTTAATGGCATGGCAGGGCGGTATGGAAGGAGGCCTTGCCACAGCAGAGTTACTTGCAGGAGAGGGCAATCCCAGTGGTAAGCTCTCTGATACCTTTGCCAGAGAATTAAATGACTATCCGTCTACTTATAATTTCCATGAGTCAGAGAAGTATGTAGAATATACAGATGATATTTATGTTGGATACCGCTATTTCGAGACGATACCGGGAGCAAAGGAGAAGGTCAATTATCCGTTTGGCTTTGGTTTATCCTACACACAGTTCACATTGGGCGAGAGCCAGATCAGCATAGAAGGGGATCAGATCCGGTGCATGGTATCTGTGACGAATACAGGAGCTATGGCTGGTAAGGAAGTCGTACAGGCATATTATGGTGCACCACAGGGCAGGCTTGGTAAGGCAGCCAGAGTACTGTGTGCTTTTGCCAAGACAAGACTGTTACAGCCTGGAGAGACACAGCTTATGACACTGTGCTGGAAGATTGCAGATATGGCATCCTATGATGATTGTGGTAAGGTCTGCAAGTCTGCGTATGTACTGGAACAGGGAGAATACAAATTCTACATTGGTACATCTGTGAGAGATGCAGTGGAGAATGCAACCGTGTATACAGCAGCAAAAGACATCGTGACACAGCAGCTTACTTCTCGTCTGGCACCCACATCTTTGACAAAACGTATGCTGGCAGACGGTACTTATGAAGAACTGGCAACAACAGAACCGGTAGATACAGATGCCAATGAGCTGGAGAAGATGACGACAGAGGAAATGGAAGCCTTTGCGCCAAAGACAGAAGAGCGTGCAAGATGGCGCTTATGGGGAGATAAGACACTGGATAAGCAGCATCATTTCCTGATAGAAGCTGCAGAGGGTAAGATTACATTAGAGGAGTTTATGGCACAATTATCTGATGAGCAGTTAGCAGAATTATTAGGTGGACAGCCTAATACTGGTGTTGCCAATACCTTTGGCTTTGGTAATCTTCCTGATTATGGCGTACCCAATATCATGACTGCGGATGGCCCGGCAGGACTTCGTATCAGCCCGGAATGTGGTGTATGCACGACAGCATGGCCCTGCTCTACCCTGATTGCCTGCACCTGGAATCCGGAAGTGGCACAGCAGGTAGGTGCTGCCGGAGGTGCAGAAGTAAAAGAGAATAATATTGCAGTATGGCTGACACCGGCTGTAAATATCCATAGAAGTCCTCTGTGCGGACGTAACTTTGAGTATTATTCAGAAGATCCTTATCTGACCGGTAAAATGGCGTCTGCCATGGTCAAGGGTATTCAGAGTAATCATGTTGGTGCAACAGTGAAGCATTTTGCATTGAATAATAAAGAAACGAACCGTAAGAACAGTGATTCCAGAGCATCAGAGAGAGCGATTCGTGAGATTTATCTGAAAGCCTTTGAAATCATTGTAAAAGAAGCAAATCCATGGGCTATCATGTCTTCTTATAATATTGTAAATGGCAGAAGAACCTCAGAGAATCATGAATTACTGACAGATGTACTTCGTGGTGAATGGGGATTTGAAGGTGCTGTTACGACTGACTGGTGGACCAACGGGGAACATTATAAGGAAGTGGCAGCAGGCAATGATATCAAGATGGCAACCGGATTCCCAGAGAGATTGATGGAAGCCTTACATAAGGGTATCATCACAAGAGCAGAGCTTGAAACCTCTGCTAAGAGAGTACTGAACCTGATATTGAAAGTTGATTAAAGGTAATCAAAAAGGAAGCTTTCCATTTGGAGAGCTTCCTTTTGTTATACGAAGACTAGATTTCATAATCCATGCAGATACGAACCTTGGTATAGGGTCTGACTTTACCGTCAGCAACCTTTACATGTTCCGGGTGTACTGCATAATTCTTCAATGCTTCTGCATCTGTAAAAGTTGTATCCAGCATCACATCTGCATTGGAAGAGGGGAGGCAGTCAATATTGACATGAATATCAGTTAATCCCTCAATTTTGCCTTTTAATCCTTCCAGACCAGCCTTGATGCCAGCTTTGACCTCTGCCTTTTGTTCAGTGGTCAACTCATCTTTTAACTGCCATAATATAATATGCTTAACCATGTATATCGACTCCTATAATAACTGGATTCCATGTTTCTCACATTCAGCTGCCATTTCGTCAGGCCACAGAGAAGACTGTACTTCGCCGATGTGGGCTTTTCTCAAGAAGAACATACAGATACGTGACTGACCGATACCACCGCCGATGGTGAAAGGAAGTTCTTCATTGATAACTGCCTGCTGATAAGGAAGAGAAGCTCTCTCTTCACAGCCTGCTTTCTTTAACTGGGATAACAATGCATCCTTGTCAACACGAATACCCATGGAAGATAATTCCAGTGCAATATCCAGAACCGGATAATATACTACGATATCTGCGTTCAAAGACCAGTCATCATAATCCGGTGCACGGCCGTCGTGTGGCTCGCCATTCTCCATGGTATCACCAATCTGCATGATGCAGACAGCGCCCTTTGCCTTTGCAATATAGAATTCCCTTTCCTTAGGTGTGTAGTCAGGGAAGATCTCAGCCAATTCCTGGGTTGTTACAAAGAAAATATCATGAGGAAGGATCTCTTCGATATAATCATACTGGATTGCCATGAATTTCTCTGTCTTACGAAGGCACTTGTATACAGTCTTTACAGTTTCCTTCAAAATATTAAGATTACGTTCATCCTTTGTGATGATGCGTTCCCAATCCCACTGGTCAACAAAGATGGAATGTGTATTGTCTGCTACTTCATCACGACGGATAGCATTCATATCGGTGTAAATACCTTCGCCATATCCGAAGCCGTATTTCTTGAGTGCGTATCTTTTCCATTTGGCAAGAGACTGTACGACTTCTGCCTCTCTGCCGTTCTGTTCTTTGATGTCAAAGGTAACAGGACGTTCCACACCGTTCAGGTTATCATTCAGTCCTGAGGTAGGATCTACAAATAAAGGGGCAGATACACGGGCCAGATTCAGACGTTCAGCCAGAAGATTCTGGAAGAAATCCTTTACGGTCTTAATGGCAATCTGGGTATCATGCAGATTCAACGCAGAATGATAATTCTTGGGAATCATTAAGTTATCCATATATATTTCTCCTCTCATTACGAGTGTATTCAAACAAAATTGGAACTATCCAGAAGCACATTCGCATAGCGCTGAACAGTTCCAATTTATTATAACACGCATGATTGCAAATTCAAGAAGTTTGCAAGATTTCTTACCATAATTAGTGATTAGCTGTACTAGGGACGCTGACCAAGACCACCTTCCAGGGTAAGTGTCTCACCGGTCATATACTTGAAGTCAGGAGATGCCAGCTGTACGCATACTCTGCCAATCTCAAGTTCGGCATCACCGAAATGTCCTGCGGGTGGAGTATGCACATTTTTCTCAAAAGCATCAGGATAGGCTTTCTGGAACTGTTCAAGCTGTGCAGTCCATGCCAGAGGGCAGATAATATTGACGTTAATGCCGTCTTTTGCCCATTCTGTAGCTGCAACTCTGGTCAGACCGCGGATGCCTTCTTTGGCTGCTGCGTAGGCGCACTGACCGAAGTTACCGAACAATCCGGCACCGGAGGCAAAATTGATGACGCTGCCTTTGGTCTTAGCCAGATGCGGGTAGCAGGCTTTCATATAGTAGAAAGCAGCATAGAGTCCTGAATAAAGGGCAAGATTGAACTGTTCTGTCGTATGCTCTGCCAGAGGAACTCCGGAAGCGGATGCCTGGGCATTATTAATGAGGACGTCTATGCGTCCAAATTCTTTGATGGTCTCTTCTATTACATGATTTACTACGGCTTCGTTATCAGCGCCTGCATTGACGTCTGCCTGTACTGCCAGTACTTTAATGGAGTAGTTCTTCTCCAGTTCTTCTTTGGCGGCTTCCAGTTTGGCAACATTTCTGCCTGTAATGACGAGGTTGGCACCTTCTTTGGCATAGGCGGTGGCGATTCCATATCCAATAGAACCGCAGCGTCCGTCACTTAATACGGCGCGTCCTGCACCTGTGATAATGGCTGTTTTTCCTGTTAAAAATCCCATGTGTAATCCTCCTGTTCAAGTGGGCGTTTCGCGGTAATTATAAAGATATAATTTGTATCATTTGCTGCTATATAGATTATGCGCTAATCTATAATTTCATTATACGAAATAAAAAGGGAAAAATCCAGTAGGTAGGGGAGAGAGGGGATTGGGAAAACAAAAATTTAATTTGACAATATTTCAGGATGAAATAAGATGTATATAGAAAGTGTATGAAAATGATGTATGAGTGAACAGAAAGATGAGGGTACAAATATATGCCATATATAGAATTTAATCATATTGTAAAAGAGTATGGAAGTGGAGAGGCATCTATTAAAGCGTTGGATGATGCAAGCTTTTATGTAGAGAAGGGCGAGCTGGCGGTGATCCTTGGCTCATCGGGAGCTGGGAAGACGACGGCCCTTAATATTCTTGGGGGAATGGATACTGCCAGTGCAGGTAAGATCATTGTGGATGGAAATGATATTACACAATATAATAAAAAACAACTGGTAGGGTATCGGCGTAATGATATCGGATTTGTTTTTCAGTTCTATAATTTAGTGCCGAATCTGACCGCTTTGGAGAATGTTGAGCTGGCGGCACAGGTATGTAGGGATTCACTGGATGCGGCACAGACTTTGGAAAAGGTGGGACTGAGAGCGAGAAAGAATAATTTCCCGGCGCAGCTTTCCGGTGGAGAGCAGCAGAGAGTGTCTATTGCCCGTGCATTGGCAAAGAATCCCAAGCTGCTGCTTTGTGATGAGCCGACAGGGGCACTTGATTACAATACGGGTAAGCAGATATTGCAGCTTTTACAGGACACTTGCAGAAAAGACAATATTACAGTGCTTCTTATCACACACAATTCAGCATTGGCGCCCATGGCAGACAGACTGATACGTTTCAAGAGTGGCAAAGTGACACAGATGACAACCAATGAACATCCAACACCAATCTCTGAAATTGAATGGTAGAAAGTGTGTGCCTGCGGCTCAAAGCCTGCAGGTCATAGAAAGGATACATATGAGATGAATAAAGCATATAGTAAGGATATCTGGAGGACGGTCAGAAGAGAGAAGAAGAGGTTCGGTTCACTGCTGTTGATCACGGCACTTGGTGTTACGATGCTGAGTGGGCTTAGGGCGGCGTGTTCAGATCTGAGACATACAGCGGATGCATTTTATGATGGTCAGAATTTATATGATATCAGTATTGTATCGACCATGGGGCTGACCGCAGAGGATGTGGAAGCATTACAATCCATGGAGGAGATTGAGCAGGCAGAAGGCGTCTATAGTGAGGTAGTACAGGTAACGCTGGAGAATGCAGATGGACTGGAATCACAGGTTCATCAGAATAAGACAGCACAGGTCAAAACGCTTAGTTCCGGTAATCTGAACCTGCCATATATCATTGAGGGATGCCTGCCTGAAAAGGTGGATGAAATTGCTGTCACCGAGAATTACCTTACCCAGTCGGGAAAGAAAATAGGTGACACGCTTGTCATAAAAGAAGAACTGGAAGAAGACGAGGAGCCGAACTTCCTTCAGACAGAATATAAGATTACAGGCAGCATTGTAGATCCCATGGATGTGGACAGCCATGAGGGTGTCATGTCCTTTCGTTCTACAACAGCGGCTGAATACACATTTTATGTGATGCCGGGGGCAGTGGAGAGTGATGTTTATACAACGATTTATCTGACTGTGAAGAATGCAAAGGATGAACTTTGCTATTCAGATGCTTATAAAGAACTGATAGAGAAGCAGATTACAGCCCTTGATACCGAAGTAAAAGATAAAAGGCAGCAGGCTCGTTATGACAAGCTGACAGGCGATGCCAGTAGGGAGCTGGCAGATGCGGAGGCTGAAGCTGATGCAGAGTTTGATAAAGCACAGCAGGACATAAATGAGGCAAAATTGAAACTGTCTGAAAGTAGACAGCAGCTTGAAGCAGCCGCAGCTTTTCTACCATCTGAAGAGTTGGCAGTGCAGCAAAGTGCGCTGGAGGAAGCGCAGAAGGAGTTACAGGAAAATGAACAGAAGCTTGCAGAAGAAATGGCAAAGGCACAGCTGCAGTTTGATGATGCAAGAGCAGATATAGAAGCAATAGAGATGCCACAGTGGTACATTCAGGACAGGAGTGCACTGAGTGGATATATGAATGTGCAAAGTGATGCAGACTGTATTGAGGCAGTGGGAACAGCTTTCCCGATTCTGTTCCTGGTCGTAGCTATCCTGATCAGTCTGACTACGATTACCAGAATGGTAGAGGAAGAGAGAGGACTAATAGGAACTTATAAGGCACTGGGCTTTACAGACAGGGAGATTCGAAGAAAGTACCTGTTATATGCGGCAATAGCCTGTATACTTGGAGGTATTCTGGGGGATATATGTGGATTTGTAGTATTGCCTGCTATTATCTTTAGAATATTTGGAATCATGTATCAGCTGCCCTGGTATCTGTATGGATTTGATACGCTGTATGGATTAGGTGGAATCGCACTGTTTGCAGCAGGCATTATAGGAGCAACCTGGATATCCTGTGAAGCAGAGCTCAAGCATACACCGGCTTCTCTGATGCGTCCAAAGGCACCAAAAACGGGAGCAAGAATCTTTCTGGAGAGATGGAAGCTTGTCTGGGGCAGATTGTCTTTTCTGAATAAAGTAACAGCCCGAAATCTGTTCCGCTATAAGAAACGTATGCTTATGACAATCGGCGGGATTATGGGCTGTACGGCACTTGTGCTGTGTGGCTTTGTAATCAAGGATTCAGTTACTGCATTATGTGAGAATCAGTATGGTCATGTATATCGTTACGATATGCTGGCAGCTACAACAGATTCTGCTTATGATGATTTTTTAAATAAAATCGAAGAAATGACACAAGTGTCAGATTATATCTCGCTTAGAATAGAGACTGTGAAGGTAAAGAATCAGGGGGAAGAGCTGTCCATACCGATGTATGTCATCCCGGATGAAACAGATTATACGGACTATATCTGTCTGGAAGACCCGCAGGGGGAAAAGGCTTCTCTTGCTTCAAAAGGCATTACGGTTACGCAGAATGCGGCTAATGTGCTGCATTTTGATGAGGGTGATGTTGTACAATTGCAGAATCTCAAGCTGGTGCAGGAGGATGTGGAGGTCGTTGGTACAGTACGCAACTATATGGGAAATACAGTGTATATCACACAGACTGCCTATGAGGATATCTTTGGGGAATATGTACCCAATGGTGTATTGATGCACATTAGTGAGGATTGCCGGGATCAGGCGGCTTTTGCCGATGAGCTGGAAGAAATAGACGGCGTACAGTCAACCATGAGTGTTGCAGAGATGAAGGATAACTTCTCCGTATCTGTTCTGATCATTAATGTGGTGGTCTATATTATCATTATTATGGCTGCCGGGCTGGCTCTGGTGGTGCTGTTTACCCTGGCAACTACCAACATATCCGAGAGGGAGAGAGAGCTGGCAACGATTAAGGTGCTTGGATTCTATGATGCGGAAGTACATTTATACGTCAATAAAGAGACGCTGATTTTGACAGGGATAGGCATTCTGCTTGGACTTCCACTGGGCAGTGTACTTGGAAGTGCCCTGACTCGTGTATTGAATCTGCCATCCATTTATTTTGCAGTTACGATCAGACCGGTCAGTTATGTATATGCGGCTGTTTTGTCTTTTGGCTTTGCATTACTGGTAGATTGTCTGACAGACAGGACACTTAACCGCATTGACCCGGTAGAGGCTCTCAAGAGCGTGGAATAATGCCGGAATTACGAATGGAATTGACAGCCGCAGTACAATGAAGTACACTTGAGGTTGACATATTATATGCAGACAGAAAGTTGAGGGACAGAAGATGAGTACAGGTCTTACAGGCAAAGCAAGTATAGACAGACCGTGGTTAAACTATTATCCGGAGCCGTTCAAAAATGTGGAAGTACCTAAGATGACAATAGAGGCATTTCTGCGAATGAAGAATCCGGATCAGAACAGATATGTATTTGAATATTATGGTAATCAATTCAATTATGAATGGCTGTGGCAGCAGGTGGACGCAGCCGCAAGGGCATTGAAGGCAGCAGGATTCCGGGAGGGTGACAGAATTCCCGTATTTATCCAGGCTGTACCTGCCCATTATATTTTGCTCCTGGCAGCAGAAAGAATAGGAGCGGCAATGTTGTGCCGTGATGATACACCGGAAGAATTGTGCTATGCAGTCCGTAAGACAACGACAGATGTTGTGTTTGTCCATGATTATATATCCAAAGAAGACGAAGAACTGATGCGTAATTCAACACAGGCAAGGCGCATTGTAAAGATATCTCCCTATGATTATGCAGACCGTGGCAGTATGCCTGATTATGTGGAAAAAGGCATAGAAGCCCATTATGCTGTAGAAAGAGAAGATGTGGAAGGCGATATGACCTGGCAGGAATTTCTGGAACTTGGCAGGGAATATACCGGAGAGTACAGGGCAAGTGAAGACCCGGACAGACCGGTATTTGGCGCTTATACCAGTGGTTCTACAGGAGTATCCAAGCTGGTTATCCATTCGTCCTCCAATATTGTGGCAATTGCCTATCAGATGTCTATTTTCGTTCCACCATCTCCAGTGCAGGAGAAGTGGTGGCTGCCGATTCTGACACCTGCCCTGATTGCAGCGACAGTATCCATGACCGTATTCCCACTTTCTACAGGACTTTGTGTGATATTAGATCCATTCTGCCCATTGGAAGACATTGATGTGCAGTTTATGAAATATAAGCCTAACTTCTGGGCTTTGATTCCAATGTTTTGCGAAATTCTGATGAAGAGCACCAGAATTCCTGATGACTATGATATGTCACATCTTAGAAGCATAGGAACAGGTGCAGAGCCTATGAATGAACGAAAGAGCAGGGAAGTAGAAGCATTTTTCCATAAGCATAATTGTATGGCTGCATTAAGTGCCGGTTATGGACAAAGTGAGGGCTGCTCCAACTTTACACTGCCCAATCCTCTGTTCCCATTAACGGATGGCTGTGTAGGTATGCCAATGCCTGCAACTGTTCTGGCAGTATTTGACCCTGAGACATTGGAAGAGAAGTCTTATGGAGAAATCGGCGAAGTATGTATGAACGGACCTGCCAAAATGCTGCACTATGGCGGCTTTTCCGCCGGTAAACTTACAGAAAGAACGCTGGTAATGCATCCGGATGGTGAGAGATGGCTGCATACAGGAGATATGGGATATATCAGTGAGAATGGTATCGTATATATTCTGGGCAGAGGTGATGTGAAGCGCTATGGTGGTGGAACACTGTATATGATGCGCATGGAGAGCCGAATGGTAGAAGCTCCCGGCGTAAAAGACGGCTTCTTCTGCTTCGTTCCAGATGCGGAACATGAGGGATATTCCGTGCCGTATCTGTTCGTCATTCTGGAAGAGGGTAAGAGCCTTGACGAGGTAAAAGACGGTATTCTGGCGACATTAGAGCCTTTTGAGTATCCTGTAGAGATTCGCCTGTTGACCGAGCGCCCATACTTCCATTTCAAGACAAACAGAAAAGAATTGACCGAAGAGATTTTAAAAGAAAGAAAGTAAATATAAACGGACGTTTGTCATGTATATGATGAGATAGTTCGGACATCATAAAAGGGATGCAACATTTTCTATAAATTGTTGCATCCCTTTTGCTTTACACTATATATATCGTCACATCTAACAGAAACTTTAGTGCGCATTTCAAATTTTTTCAAAAAATGACATATTCTGTCTTATTTCATTGTACTACAAAAACTGCGCCATATGCAATGCCGCAGAAGTTATTATTGTAATGTTTTATAACTCAGATCAGGATGCTCCGATATATTTTATCTTTGTCATCCTGTTCAATACACAGATATCGTTTGGTAATGTCAAAGGAAGAATGGTTATAGATGAGCATAATTACAATAGGGTCAGCCCCTTGCTTCCATGCGCGGTAGCCAAAGGTCTTGCGCAGGGAATGGCAGCTGACCTTTTCCTGTATTTCTACAGATTCAGCAGCGTTTCGTATCATACGATACACCTGATAGCGTGACAGAGGGCGCTGGCTGACATATGGACTTGGAAAAAGATAGGGATTTCCTGTTTTATAGGCAGCAGATTTTACTAGAAAATGACGGTAAAGATTCAAGGCTTTACGGACTTCGCGGTTAAGCAGGATTCTATTGATTTTTCCCGTCTTTTGTTCTTTTACAACGATATGTTCACGAACCTTGTTATTGTCATAGACCATTTCACTGGTCAGGTTCAGAATATCGCTGATTCTCAGTGCAGTGTTCAATCCAAGCACAATAATTGCATAATTGCGTGGGTTGGGCTTCTGCGTCTTATAAAAATTCTTGAATTTCCTCAGAGCTTCCTTATCTCTGATCGGTTGTGTTGTACTCATATACTCCTCCTTGTGGGTATCCGCATGGGTATGCAGACAGCCGCTCCTTCAGCTTTCCCTATTTTTGTATTTGGTAATTAAATACAGTCTTATTTTGATAATAGATTACGTAATAGCAGGATGCAACAATTTATAGAAAATGTTGCATGCACTCCGAATGCAGGGAGGCACGGAAACAGTGGCTTTTCAGGGCAGAGATAGCTCTGGTTGGCGTATTTCGAAAGAACAAGGAAACAGATAAGAGAGCTTATCGAACAGTCGAGAGGAGGAGCTAAATTGCTTAGATTATCCGTACAGAAGAATGAATATATCATGGTGGGAAAAGATGTGAAGATTACATTCCTTGGTGGGGTGAAGAATCAGGCACACATCATGATCGATGCCCCTAAGGAGATTAATATCGCCAGAGGACGTGCGATTGAGAAAAGGGAATCCAACATGAAAAATCTGTAATAACACAGTAATAACCGGAGGCTGACGCAATGGGAGTGAGCGCGCGCAGACTGTTGAAGGTGAGTCTCCGGATATTATAAATAGGAAGTTTGGATACTCACCAAAGTTCCTGACAACTGAATAAGGGAACAAAGAACAGGCGGTAAAACGGATTTTTATCGCGACAGCAAATCGAAGTCGAAGGATTTTCCCAAGACCTCGGTTAACACATGGAGGTAAAATTTTATGGTAGTACAACACAATTTACAAGCAATCAATGCTAACAGAATGTTAGGTATTACACAGGGTACATTATCAAGCTCTACAGAGAAGCTTTCTTCCGGTTATAAGATCAACCGTGCAGCAGATGACGCAGCAGGCCTGTCTATTTCTGAAAAGATGAGAAAGCAGATCCGTGGTCTGGATCAGGCTTCTTCCAATGCAGAAGACGGTATCAGCGCTGTACAGACCGCTGAAGGTGCTCTTCAGGAAGTTACCGATATGTTACAGAGAATGAACGAGCTGGCAGTACAGGCAGCAAATGGTACAAACTCTGAAACAGATCGTCAGTCTATTCAGGATGAGATTTCTCAGTTGACAACAGAAATTGACCGTGTAGCAGAGACTACAAAGTTCAATGAGACCTATCTTCTGAAAGGCGGCAAAGATACTCAGGTAAAGACACTTAATTCATATGATGCCGGACTTAAAGGAGATATGTATGATGATGGCGGAGCTACAGCAACTTTCACAACTAATTTAAAAGTAGGCGACAGTGTATCAATTGCCGGTAAAGAGTATAATATTATCAGCGGTAAAGAAGATGCGAATGAAAAAATATCAAATATCCAGCAGAAAATCAAAGATATGACTGATGGACAGGAAGTGACAATTGAAGGAACTGCATATACTGCAGTGGGTTCCGGAGATACTATTTCTTTTAAAGCTGGTACTGGAACAACCTATTCTATTGAAGAACTGGTTGGTAAAGTCACAGATGGAACCACAGTTGAAGTAAATAAAGGTGGCAAAGTAATAGCTCGTGATTTTGCTAATAAAGATAAGAATATTACGGTTGATGATGCAGTAAAGAAAATGAAATCTGCTCTTGTACAGGCAAACAGTGTGGGTGCAACAGTATCAGATGCAACTGTTACATCGGAAATTAAAGGAACTGGAACTGCACAAACAATTGATAATGGTGGTACTGTTAAAGCAAAACAGGCATTAATCGCTGTTAAGGGCGATCAGATGATTCAGATTGCGCAGGATGATGACATTACAGAATATGCTAAAACAGGTTCTGGCTATACTTTATACAAGGCTGGTACTGCAACGATAAAGAATAATGCTTTTGATGAAAATGCGTTATACGTGCATGATAATGATACAGTCAAAGGTGCAGTTACAGTAGGAAAAGGTACTGCTAATACTGCTACTGATCAGTATGATGCTACTGGTGCTGCAAAAGCGGGTTATACTGCTTACGTAGAAGCTGATTTAAATGAGGTAGGTACATTTACTAATGCAGCTCATGCGGCATCAGCAAAAGTTACAGCTCCTACAGCAACAACTGGCGCAGCAATGAGCATTACATTTGAAAATGTTACGAGTCAGGAAATTGCAGATGGTCAGAATGAATTAACAAAGGCGCTTGCTAAAATTAATTATACGCAGGGTGCTGCTAATGTGAAAGGTGAATTCAGCCATGCATTTGATGCAGGTTCTAAGCTGGATATCGATAAAGATGGTGTAGTAAGCTATAATGGCACCAAGATTGCAACAATTAATGTTGATACCATCGGTACTGCTGCTGGAACGGGTGCTTTAGCCCTGAACGGTACAGCAGTAGATGCAGAGTATGCTGAAGGCGGTAACAAACAGGTATTTACCATCACAAAGGGTAAGACAGAAGTAAAACAGGATCTTTCTTTAGCTCTGCATGTAGGTGCTGATGCTGATATGACTAACAAGATTACAGTTGGTATTTCAAGCATGGATTCCAAGGGACTTGGTGTAGCTGATATCAATGTAGCGGATGATTCAGGTAACTCTGCAACATATGCTATTGATGCTATTGAAAATGCTATTAAGACTGTATCCAAGCAGAGATCCGCTCTTGGTGCTGTTCAGAACAGATTAGAGCATACTATCAAGAACCTGGATAACGTTGTTGAGAATACAACATCCGCTGAGAGCCAGATCCGTGATACAGATATGGCTACAGAGATGGTTAAGTACTCTAATGCTAACATTCTGTCTCAGGCAGGTCAGTCTATGTTAGCACAGGCTAACCAGTCCAACCAGGGTGTACTTTCTCTGTTAGGTTAATTGCTTAATCAATAATTGGAGTCGGCGGATTTACGAATCAGCCATTCCTACCATAATATGCAAAAGCCGCCAGATTGGCGGCTTTTGTCATGTTAAAATTAGGGAAATGATTGTCAATTTTTCTTATGAAGAATAACAGTGGGTTATTTAGCTTTTCTCAATTCATGCACATATTGGGAAGCTATATCTTCCGATAAATCAAACCTGTCATGCTCTACATAGGAGATTGACAGGAATTTAAAGTACAATTATTTAATTTTTCCAAAATTTCTGCATATATTGATTGATTGCATCATCAGATAAATGAAATCGTTGTTTGACCAGAGTAGTAGCGTCTTCCTTAGAGTAACCAATATCTTGGACGAATTCAATTAAGGTTTTAACTCCATATTCAACGCCCTCCTCATAAGCATCCTCATAAGCATCTTCATAAGCATCTTCATAAGCTTCCTGCCGAATCATTTCCTTATACCCGACTTCATCAAATTCAGATAAAATAGATGCCATAACTCTCAACCTCTCTTTCTGTAAGATATCACGCAGAATGTTATTTTTGATACAATCGTCTATCGCCTTGGAGATTGCCTGCTCATTTGACCACTGCTTATTTTCTCTCAGGTAGTGGCGTATGATGTCAATGAACTGTGCGTATTCCTTCAGCTTCTGACAGCGTTCCATGAGTTCCTTATTATGCCCATAGTTGATGTTGAGCATGTGGGCGACCACTTCAATATCAGGCTGCTCAGTGGGCTGTTGGAAGGCATCGGATAACCGAAGTTCCTTTCTGTCCGGCATACTTGTAGTGCCATTGTAGAAGACGATGTACTGTGGAGTCGGGATTTTTAACAGCCTGGTAGAGTAGATCTTTTTGCCGAAATACTTAACCTTGTACAGATCGGCAAAATAGAAGAAGCCTCTTAGCGGCTGATTGGGATTGAAGGTAGACTGTTGTTCAAACAGATTCTGCCAGTCATCCAGAATAAATGACATGTCATTCTTCAGATGCATGTAGATGACGTCATCAATGGTATTGATCTCCAACTCATCGGGATTCTGGTAATTCTTACCTGTTAATGCATTGTATAGTGATAATAGTTCTTTCTTGTCTTCAAAGATGATCTTAAATAATCGGTCTTTGTAAGATCTGTTGATAGTGACGCTTTCCTGCATAAATTCCTCCGTGGTAATAATATGTCTGCTGAAAGCGTCTTTTGATAATTGTATTATAAAATATTTTATGGCTTTTCACAATGCTTTTTGAAATACGCAGCTTTCAGCAGACGGTAGGTTACGGTGCACAGTAACGATTGCCATTATGCATGAAGCGGCAGGGAGAAGCAAGCCAAATGTAATAACTCGTACTCAAATGTAAAAACTCGTACTGAATAAGGAACAGATATGAGAAAACTCCTGCCATGCCCTATATAGGAGATTGGCAGGAGTTTATTGGATGATTATTAATTTTTCCAAAATTTCTGCATATATTGATTAACTTCTTCATCAGACAAATTGTAATCATGTCTGAGTATAGCAATTATTTCTGGCTTGGGTAATTTCAGTTTATAAGCCAGTTTTATTGATCCTCGGATTTCACCATCCTCAATAGCTTCATCCTGTATCATTTCCTTATACCCAACTTCATCAAATTCAGATAAAATAGATGCCATAACTCTCAACCTCTCTTTCTGTAAGATATCACGCAGAATGTTATTTTTGATACAATCGTCTATCGCCTTGGAGATTGCCTGCTCATTTGACCACTGCTTATTTTCACGCAGGTAGCATCGTATGATATCAATGAACTGTGCGTATTCCTTCAGCTTCTGACAGCGTTCCATGAGTTCCTTATTATGCCCATAGTTGATGTTGAGCATGTGGGCGACCACTTCAATATCAGGTTGGGTGGTAGGCTGTTGGAAGGCATCGGATAAACGCAGTTCCTTTTTATCCGGCATATTCGTAGTGCCATTGTAGAAGACGATGTATTGCGGAGTTGGGATTTTTAACAGCCTGGTAGAGTAGATCTTTTTGCCGAAATACTTAACCTTGTACAGATCGGCAAAATAGAAGAAGCCTCTTAGCGGCTGATTGGGATTGAAGGTAGACTGCTGTTCGAACAGATTCTGCCAGTCATCCAGAATAAATGACATGTCATTCTTCAAATGCATGTAGATGACGTCATCAATGGTATTGATCTCCAACTCATCGGGATTCTGGTAATTCTTACCTGTTAATGCATTATATAGTGATAATAGTTCTTTCTTGTCTTCAAAGATGATCTTAAATAATCGGTCTTTGTAAGTTCTGTTGATAGTGACGCTTTCCTGCATAAATTCCTCCGTGGTAATAATATGTACTTTCAGAATGCTTCATTTAGAAGACTCCAAGAGTACATTGATATGTCTGTCTGCTGAAAGCGTTTTTGATAATAGTATTATAAGATATTTTATGGCTTTTCACAATGCTTTTTAAGATACGTAGAGCTTTCAGCAGACGATAGGTTACGGTGCACAGTAACGATTGCCATTATGCATGAAGCAGTAGGGAGAAGCAAGCCAAATGTAATAACTCGTACTCAAATGTAAAAATTCATTATACAGGAACCAATGCTTTTACATAAATTGTACATAGAATTTACATTTAAACATGAAGTTGTGTGATATAATGAACCTCAAGGAAAAACAAGCGGCTGCGAAGCAGACATTTGTTTTTTCTGGGTTCATTAGCGAACGAAGTTCATGATATAATGAGTGTTAGTGAGGGGATGATTTTTTGGAAATGCTTATAGATACATATGCGAAATTCATAGAGGAGTGGGGGAAGCAGTCACGCAGGGAGCCATACGAGAAGGCGTGCATACAGGTACACAAAAGGCTTCAGGTAATTAATGAAGAAATGTCAAATCAGAGGGGCTGGATCTGTATAAAGGAAATTACCTGGAGGGTGAAAACGCCGGATAGCTGTCTTAATAAAATGCTGGATAAGGGTTATGCTGCAGATGTGGAACTCGCAGCCGAGAAACTGAATGATATCGCCGGAGTACGGGCAGTATGCTATTTTCTGGATGATATGTATCAGGTTATGGAGATGCTGAGAACAACGCCGGGATATGAGTTCATTAAGGTGAAGGATTATGTGAAAAAGCCAAAGGCAAGCGGATATCAGAGTCTGCACCTGATCATGAAAATACCTGTAGGAGAGCAGATGGTCAAGGTGGAGACACAGATAAGGACGCAGGCAATGGATTTCTGGTCAGATATTGAACATCATTTTGTATACAAGACTAATAATCTCAATATAGAAGAGTGTGAAGAGGAATTCCTAAAATGCTCCAAGTCGATCCGCAAGATTGATAAACAAATGTTAAAAATCCGCAGAAAGATTGAAAATACTCAGTAAAGGAGACGCTTTCTTTGACACGTACATAAGGACATGATACACTGAGTAAGAGACAGAAACAGAAAGGCGGTTTATGATTTATGAACACAGAGTGGTCATTAGAAGTATATTATAAAGGATATGAAGATCCAGCATTTGCAGAAGATTTTGAGCTTTTGCAGAAGAATGCACAGGCGCTGGAGACTGCACTGGGGCAGGCAAGAGAGCAGGATGATGTGCAGGGGCTTGTAACTGTACTGGAAGCAAAGGAAGCGTATGCCAAGGTGCTTTTCAAACTCAACGAGTACCTGGGACTTCGCAATTCAGTAGACACAACGGATGGTAAAACCCTGGATTATATCGGCAGACTGGATAAGATCAATGCATCTACAGCCAAGGCACAGTCAGCCATGGATAAGTATATAGCAGGGGTAGCAGATCTTGAGGCATGTATCGCAGCGCATCCGCTCCTGACAGAGTATGCCTTTTTACTGAGAAATACGAAGAAAAAGGCAGTACATCTTTTCTCTGATGAGATGGAAGCCATGATTTCCAGGATGAATCTGACCGGCGGCAATGCATGGAGCAGACTGTTTGACTATCTGACATCTACTTTAAAGGTAGATTATGACGGAGAGCAGATTACTTTGCCGGCAGTCAGAAATCTTGCAAATGATCCGGATGGAGCAGTTCGTAAGAAAGCCTATGAGGCAGAGCTTGCTTCTTATGCAAAGATTGAAGGTTCCATTGCGTATGCGCTTAATAATATCAAGAGTCAGGTGCGTATGCTGGCGCAGGAGAGAGGTTATGGTTCAGCGTTGACAATGACGTTAGACCAGTCTGACATGAAGCGTGAGACCCTGGATGCCATGTTTGGGGCTATGCAGGAATACTTGCCGGTATTCCACAAATATATGAGAGCCAAGGCAGAATATCTGGGATATCATAACGGTCTGCCATGGTTTGAGATGCTGGCGCCTCTTGGCAGGAATGATAAGAAATATACGTTGGAAGAGACGAAGCAGTGCCTGTTAGACAGCTTTGGACAGTTCTCCAAGGATATGGCAGATATGATGGAGCGTGCATTTGATGAGGAATGGATTGACTTTTATCCAAGAGAAGGTAAAGTTGGCGGAGCTTTCTGCTGTGAGGTTTCCCACGCAGGACAGAGCAGAATCCTGACAAACTTCAATGGTTCCTTTGATGCAGTAGACACGCTGGCTCATGAGCTGGGACACGCATACCATGGCACACAGACATGTGATCACAGAATTTTAAATCGTGATTATCCGATGCAGGTAGCAGAGACGGCTTCTACTTTTAATGAGACACACATTACCTGCCTTGCAATTGCAAAAGCCACAGGAGAAGAGAAGCTGGCATTGCTGGATAATATCCTGATGAATACAACTCAGGTAATCTGCGATATTTATTCCAGATTCCTGTTTGAAGACAGTGTATTCAATGCATGTGAAGACAGATTCCTGATGCCGGAGGACTTGAAGGCTATGATGCTGGATGCCCAGAAAAAGGCATATGGAGATGGACTTGATCCTGAATATATGCACCCATATATGTGGGCATGCAAAGGACATTATTATTCAGAAGCATTGAGTTACTATAATTTCCCTTATGCATTTGGTGCCATGTTAGCCATGGGACTGTATTCCATGTATTTGAAGGAAGGAGAGGCGTTCCTGCCTAAATATAATAAGTTCCTTCATGCTACGACTGTAATGAGTGTGGAAGATACCGCAGCAGTAGTAGGAATAGATCTGACCAGTAAGGATTTCTGGAGAGAAAGTCTGAAGTCTTTTGCTGATATGATTGATGAATTTGTAGAACTTGCGTAACGGGATTGTTACAAGAATATAAGTACTGCGCAACTTTAAAATACAGTTGCGCAGTATTTTTGTATAACTTGTATGAAAAAATGATTAAAATTACGTTTATCTGTCCATTGTTAATAAAAATGCACAATAGTATACTAAGAACATGAACAACCGATTGCACAATCAGGAGGAAAGGTTAAGGGTTAGTATATGAGAAGAAGAGACAGAAAACGTATCATCGCTTTGTCAATGGCAGCGGCATTGATGATGTCGCAGTTCGCAACGACTGGTGGCACTCATGTATATGCACAGGAGGAGTCGGCGCAGAGTCAGGATGAGTATGGGACTGAAGCTGGGATTGAAGAAGCAGCAGAGGCAGAAGAAGGAGATGCCAAAGCAGTAGATTCTGTAGAGGAAGACAAAGAGCAGGAGAATTCCAAGGCTGAAGATGAAAGTTCGTCAGATTCCATGAAAGAAAATTCCACGACAGAGAAAACATCTGTGACAGAAGATACTTCATCAGAAGCAGAGAAAACAACACAGGAAGAAGAGTCTACAGAATCAGAAGCATCGACTACAGAAGAAGACATTTCTACCGAAGAAACTACAGAAGAAGGAACCACAGAAGAAGAAACTACCGAAGATGAGACCACGGAGGAACTGACAGAAGTTGAAGAAATACGTGTCACAAGAGCAGTTTCCATTGATGACAGCATAGAGTATCATGTTCATGGGCTGGATAATGGTGATTTTGAAGATGGAAATGCAGATAATTGGACGATTTCTTTTGCATCATGGGAGAATGGATCATCCTGGGAAGTAAAAACTGATAAATGGATGACAAATAACAATTCACAGGTTCTGCATTTGTATAATGGAAACAGTGATACCAATGCGGTAAGTCTGACTTATGAAGTCGCAGATCTGGCAGAAGGAACATATTATGTCAGCATAGATGCAGATGGAGAAGCAAAGGACTGTGGACTGTCATTATCAGCATCAGACGCAGATGGAAATGTGCTTGGCAGTTCCGATTCTATTGAAACGCAAGGCTGGGATGCATGGAACAGTTATACAACAGGGAGCTTCACCTTTGACGGTGGCAATCTGACCATTACGTTATCAGGTGATCTTCCGGCAGGCTATTGGGGAGATGTGGATAACCTTGTATTGTATACAGATGCAGATGACGAAAACGAGGAAGATGACCCTGTAGAAGCAGATATCTATGTAGAGAAAATAGATAATCTGAATGCAGATTTCATAAAAGGCGTAGATGTATCTTCTTTATCAGCAAATGAGAAGAGTGGTGTCGTATATTATGATACAGAAGGCAACAAAGCAGATATTTTTAAAGTAATGGCAGATGCCGGCGTGAATTATGTCAGACTCAGGGTATGGAATGATCCCTATGATTCTGATGGAAATGGATATGGCGGCGGTAATAATGATGTAGCAAGTGCCATTACAATGGGAAAACGAGCTACAGAAGCCGGAATGAAAGTTCTGATTGATTTCCATTATTCTGATTTCTGGGCAGATCCGGGTAAGCAGAAAGCACCTAAGGCATGGAGTGGCTGCAGCATTTCAGAAAAAGAAGCTGCCCTGTATGAATACACCAAAGAAAGTCTGGATGAAATCATCAAAGCAGGTGTTGATGTAGGTATGGTTCAGATTGGTAATGAGACGAATAACGGTATCTGCGGTGAGACTTCATGGGAGAATAAATGTAAGTTATTCAATGCAGGCAGTAAGGCTGTCAGAGAGATTGATGAGGATATCCTGGTAGCAGTGCATTTTACCAATCCGGAGAGAAGTGGTAACTATGCGAATATTGCCAAGCAGTTGGATAAATATGATGTAGACTATGATGTATTTGCTTCTTCCTATTATATGTTCTGGCATGGAACTACCTCCAATCTGACCAGTGTATTGAAGAATATTGCAGATACATATCACAAGAAAGTCATGGTAGCAGAAACATCCTATGCATATACAATGGAGGATGGTGACGGACATGGCAATACAATTGCCAAGGACAGTGATCTGGTAAGTGGATATGCAGCTTCCGTACAGGGACAGGCTAATGTCGTACGTGATGTTATGGCAGCAGTTGCAGATGTAGGAAGTGCAGGTATTGGCGCATTTTACTGGGAGCCGGCATGGATTCCCGTACAGGTATATGATGCAGAAGCAGAGAATGCTTCTGAGATTTTAAAAGAGAACAAAGCAATCTGGGAGAAATATGGTTCTGGATGGGCAAGCAGCTATGCAGGCGAATATGATGCAAATGATGCCGGTAAGTGGTATGGCGGCAGTGCGTGGGATAATCAGGCAATGTTTGATTTTACAGGACATCCTCTTGCTTCCCTGAACGTATTCAAATATGTAGGAACAGGTGCAAAAGCAGCTTTGGCTGTAGATAGTGTAGACAATACAGAATTGACAGTAAATCTGGGAGAAAAGATAGAACTTCCTCAAAAGACAACCGTACATTTTAATGACAATACAATCAGTGAAAGAACTGTTACCTGGAACCAGGAACAGATAAAGGCATTGGCAGAGGCTGGAAGCGGCACTTATAAAGTGAATGGTACTGTAGAAGTATTGGAGCAGACCTACAATGTAACCTGTAAAGTTGTAATCAAAGCCAAGAATTATGTAAACAACTACAGCTTTGAAGACAGCGACAGAAGTATGTGGGAAATAGAAGATACCAATTCAGCTGCTGATTATCAGAAAAATGCAAGCGATGCCCTGACAGGTGATTATGCATTGCATTTCTGGAGCGCAAAAGACATTGAATTCACAGTATCGCAGACAATCAGCGGATTAGAAGCAGGCGAATATGCATTCAGTGCCAATATTCAGGGCGGAGATGCTTCTACACAGGATATGTATATCTTTGTGACCATTGGAAACAAGACTTATAAGCAGTCCATGTCTGTATCAGGATGGTGTGAATGGGATACACCAGAGATTACAGGAATTACAGTAAAAGACGGACAGGATGTAACAGTTGGTGCTTATGTATCTGCCTGCGCAAAAGCCTGGGGAACACTGGATGATTTTGTCCTGAGCAGAACCGGCGATATCGAAGAGCCTGAAACTGAGGAGACAGAATCCACAGAAGAACCTGAAACTAAGGAGACAGAATCCACAGAAGAACCTGAAACTAAGGAGACAGAGTCTACAGAAGAACCTGAGACTGAGGAAACAGAAACCTCCAAGGAACAGGAGAGCAGTACTACAACTTCAGGAAACACTATACAGATTCTGCCGCAGAACGTTCCTCTTGCAGAGCAGGTAACTGAGAATGGCATAGCTTATGCAGATGTACTTATGCAGGCTGAAAGTGCAAGGCTGAGACTGGAAGTATTGCAGAAGTATCGTGGAAGAAATATTTATCTGATGGCACATCTTGGAAACGGAGTCGGATATAGTATTTCCATGGCAGACACAGATATATCAGAAGAACTGGATCTCAGCTCCGAGATGAGTGAAGTGAACAACTTTGCAGAGGGCTTTACTACTTATCAGCTGACAGCACTTCATAGCGTGAAGCTGCCTTATGCGATTGGTATTCATATGAATCTTGGTACAGAGTATACAGGCTGTGCAGCCTATATCTTTACAAAAGACTCAACAACAGGAACATACACATTAAACAGTACAACAATTGTCAATGAAATCGGTAATGTCATGTTGTACAATAATCAGATTACAGATGTAATGGTACTGATTCAAAGATAAAGGAAATACAAAACAAGAACCCCATGGCGATTGCCACGGGGTTCTTGTTTATGATATCAATTGAGGATGATATCTGTTCTATAGACCAGCGTCAGAAACTGGTAATTACTATAATTAGTTAGCAGCTGCAGCTGTTGTAGCTTCCTCTGTAGTAGCTTCTTCTGTAGTAGTAGCTTCTTCTGTTGTAGCTTCCTCAGTAGTAGTAGCTTCTTCTGTTGTAGCAGCTTCTGTAGTAGTAGCTTCTTCTGTTGTGGCAGCTTCTGTAGTAGTAGCTTCTTCTGTTGTAGCAGCTTCTGTAGTTGTAGCTTCTTCAACTACTACTGTAGTAGCTTCTGTAGCTGCTGTATCTTCTGCTGTAGAACCACAAGCTGTAAGCATTGCTGCACCTAATGTAAGACTCATAATTGTTGCTAAAACTGTTTTCTTCATAATAATTTCTCCCTTATTAAACTTGTATATTGTTTATGTACAAACGCTATACCAAAATGTAATCAGATGAACTGATCAACACTGTTGTCGTTTACAAGTTCATTATTATACCCATTTTTCATGAAACGTCAATAGATATATTTAAATTTTATTCATTTTACATTTACTTTATATTTACAACACGTTCATAATTTGTTCATATTTCGACATTATTTGCTGAATTAAGTAGAAAATATTTGTGAAGTTGTACTAATATAAATTTAAATTGTGTCCAAACTTATGACAATTTACAGAAATTCACTTCCCGCATCTGGAAAAATTTGGAGTATCTCCTATCTTTTCCCACAAGCCCTCCTTTTTACTGTATAATAAAAAGGCACGCATCCTTCTCTGGCGGTTGGCTTCTGAAAACACGTCAAGGCTGTAAGGACTTCTAAGCACCTGCGAAAGAAATGCTTTTATTACAAGTCCTGCGCCTAAAACTCGCCTATGGCTCAAACAACGGCTCGGACTTGCCAGCATTTCTTTTTTGCTGCTAAGAAGTACTAACAGCCATTCCTAAGGTTTTCAGAAGCCAACCGTCAGAGAGCGGATGCTGTCTAAAGCTTATTCAGCAAAATGGAAAAATTTCTATATACAGCCACAGCTCATGATAGTTCGGTGAATGCAGCTTAGGGAATGATGTTTAGTATTTCTTAGAACAAAGCACAAATGCTTGCAAGCCAGGCGCAACTGTCTGAGCCCAAAGGGCGAGTTTTGCGCCCGGCTTGTATGGTAAGCATTTGCGATGCAGTTCTTAGAAATTCTTACATCATGTACGTGGCAAAAGAACCGAACTACCATGCACTGTGGCGTACCTAGAAGAAAGGAATTTAAAATTGAAGAGATATTATATAGGTTTGGCGATATTTATTATGATGAGTGCAGTGGGGTGTGGGAATGCAGCGGCGGCGCTTCCTGTAGAGAATTTCCCGGTGGAGGCGCAGACGCAGGCAGCATCAGGGGAGAGAGAAGCAGTAATGGTTAGGAATAATACTTACGATACCCTGAATGTTGCAACTTATCTGACCAGAATTGGAGATACCTACTATCTTGCAGACTGCTATCATGATCAGATTCTGTACCATGATAATCTGACAGACCCGCTGACCTCCTGGCAGGTGCTGACAGATGAAGTACACTATGCACACACAATAGCCGGGGATGGGGATATTATACTGATTGATGATACGGAGAATAATAGGTTGTTGTCTTTTCACAGAGAAGAAGAGGGCTATACCAAGGGTACAGTCTTTGAGAACATTGGCATGAAGCCCCATTATGTGCAGTATGATGCGCAGAACAAGCAGTTCCTGGCGTGGAGCTCCATAACAGGAGAAATGTTTTATCTGAAGAAAGATTCCGGGAGTCAGGAATTATATATAGAAAAGACACTACAGATACCGGAACTATATGGGGTATATGTCAGATCCTTTACCATTATGGGGGATGAACTCCTTTTCGTGTCAGGACATAATAATCAGAAGATCATACGGGCTGACCTGGAGACTCTGACAGTAAAAGACAGCTATCCCGTACCGGCACAGATAGCAGGAATGGTACAGCTGACGAAAATACAGGATTATTACTATATTACAATATCTACAGATAATACAGAAAATCAGGATTATGCGACGATTATCAGAACGAAAAGTCTGGAAGATCTCAGTACAGGGGGCTATGAAGACGTGTACCAGCAGTTCAAAGTCAGCGGGGGGACGCCATATTATATTACCTGTATAGATGGAAGATATTATATGGCGCATCACCGCACGGCCCAGAATATCATTGCCTTTGATGTGACAGATAATGTGATCAGCAATGTGGAAGTCATATATTAGCGGTCATTGCTCCTGATAAAAGGCATCATGATATACAAGGGCAGCCCATAGAAAAGGGCATAGGCATAACGGAACTCTGTTGCAACCGGAGTAGCGATACATAAGGTAATGACCAGGACCATGGCAGGAATCATTAAAACGGCATTGGCATAGCGGGATTCACGAAGGCACATGCACAGACTGATCAGCAATGACCAGAACATACCGCCCATGCTCCACAGGAAACCAAACAGTGGAATCAGTTTCCAGAGCTTGAATAGGATTTCACGGATTTTAATGATAATACTACCTTTTAACAGAGGCTGCCAGGTAAGACCGAAGTCATTGGGATAGATACCGTCACTTAGTCCCACCTCATAATCGCCGGCAGGATACCAGAAACCATGAGTTTGTGCGACATAGGCATCAAAATAAGCCGGTATATGGGACAGGCCTATAGAGAACCACAGTGAGAGGAATTCCCCCTTATGGGAATCCAGATACGTACCGCTGGTAGAACGAATCAGATTCTTGATTGGATCGGATACATCAGGCTGATACAGACTGGCTACCTGCTCCAGATCCATATAGTGTGACAGGGTCTCTCGCTGCTCATCTGTAAGGGATTCACCCCGTGCAACGACACAGGCAAGCTGCTGGACAGGAATAGAGACAGATTCTGCAAAATCAGCCTGTTTAATCTCATATACATTCATGCATGGGTATTTTACAAATAAAACCAGGGCAAGAATGATAAGATGAACAGGAATCATAACCTTCCATCTGTCGCGGAAGACGAAGAGGACAAAAGGCAGAGTAACCAGGAAGATATACCAGCCGTTTGTACGCAGCAGACACATCATAATACCGGATAAGAGATAGGGCAGCAGAATGGTAAAGTAATCTGCTGCTTTTAATCTGGATAATTTATCGCATAACAGCAATCGCAGAAGAGAGGCAGCTGCAAGCGTCACACAGCCTGCAAAAGGAATGTCCTTCCATATCGTGACAGCAAAGATACCATGATAGGGCATAAGGGCATAGAAGCAGATCGTAACAATGCAGACCGGCGTGATAATGTGAGCCTTTTGCAGCGTACGGACAACATATCCTGCGGTAAAAGCCATGAAGCACATCTGGAAAAAGGTATAGAATCCCAATCCTACATAAGCATTTCCCGTTAATTGCATACCGATATGATAGAAGAAACCAATCAGCAGTGTGTGTATCACAGAGTGGTGGTTGGACAGCTCATAAGCACCAATGATCTGCGCATACTGATTAATACTGTCTGGTGTCATGACACCGGGATATTCATGCAGATAATAAGGAAGCCATGCCAGCAGGCAGGCACCAAAGGCAATATAGGGAAGCCAGGGCTGCGGATAGAGCATGGTATCAATTCTGAGCGGCGAGACATAGATCAGCAGGCACAGAACGGCATGGTAATAAATCAGTCCAAGTCCTGCGGCAGACAATATCAGTATAATGAGCCGGAAGAGAGTGCTGGCCATATCTCCATAAAGCGTGGAACCTGTGGCTGCCAGTGTAAACAGGGTGAAAAGGGCAGCAAGAATGCCTGCGTACCATGGATCGGCGTCTTTCATCCTTGTTTTGAGCGAAGAGGAGGAAAGCTTTCTATATATATAGAAGAAAACGGCAAATATAAGAAGAGACATCGGATCAGTTGTATTTATCTGCGTCAGACGCATTAAGGCAAACAGCGACAGAAAACTTTTGCATGTGATATCTAACAGGTTCATATGAGATACCTCCTAACAGTTAATAGTATGTTCCATTTTCATCATAAAATGAATTTATACGTGCGTCAAGCAATACGGGATGGGTGGCTTGCATAAATAGGAAAAGTCTGATATTATCAGAAACGAAAGACTGGAATTTATGTGCAGAACAATACTGCAGAAAAGAGGAGTATATGAGTTGGGAGAATAAGGTACGTAAGGTTGTTCCCTATGTAGCAGGAGAGCAGCCACAGAATCAGAATGTAATCAAGTTAAATACCAATGAATGCCCATATCCACCGGCACCGGGCGTAGAAGAAGTACTTCATCATTTTGATGGCAATGTATTACGTAAATATCCGGACCCGGATGTGACTTTGCTTAGAAATGCCCTGGCAAAGAGATACCAGGTAGCACCGGAACAGGTCTTTGTCGGAGTAGGCTCGGATGATGTACTTGCAATGGCTTTTCTTACGTTCTTCCATTCAGACAAGCCGGTACTCTTCCCTGATATTACATATTCTTTCTATGACGTATGGGCAGATTTATACAGAATCCCATATGAGTGTCAGCCGTTGGATGAGAATTTCAACTGGAAGAAAGAAGATTACCTGAAGGAAAATGGCGGTATTGTGCTGGCTAATCCCAATGCACCCACAGGAATCGCAGTACCTGCAGCACAGATAGAAGAAGTGATTGCAGCCAATCAGGACAGCGTTGTGATCGTGGATGAGGCATATGTAGACTTTGGAGCAGAAAGCTGCGTGCCATTGGTTGATAAGTATGAGAATCTGTTGGTTACACAGACTTTTTCCAAATCCCGCTCTCTGGCAGGCATGAGAATCGGATTTGCCATTGGCAGTAAAAAGCTCATAAAATACTTAAATGATGCCAAATTCTCCTTTAATTCCTATACCATGAATGCGCCTACGATAGCAGCAGGTGTAGCTTCTGTGGAGGATGAGGAGTATTTCCAAAAGGCGGTTGCCAGAGTCGTAGCGACCAGAGAGGCTGCCAAGAAAGAACTGACAAGACTGGGATTTACTTTCCCTGATTCCAGAACGAATTTTATTTTCGCAGCACATAAAGATATACCAGGAGAAGAAATTTTCCAAGCATTACGTGAACATGACATTTATGTAAGACACTGGAACAAGCCAAGAATCGCAGACAGTCTGCGTATTTCTATTGGAACAGATGAAGAGATGCACCAAATGATTGCATTTTTAGAGGATTATTTAGAAAGAAGAGGAAACTAAAGTGAAGGAATTTATCATTAATATTTTAAAAGGCATGGTGATCGGTCTTGCTAATATCATCCCCGGTGTCAGCGGTGGCACAATGATGGTATCCATGGGAATCTATGACAGACTGATTCTGTTATTGACCCATTTTGTAAAGAAATTCAAGGAAGCAATGAAGCTTCTGATTCCTATCGTAATCGGTATGTTACTGGCAATTGCCCTGTTATCCAAGGTAATTACCAAGATGTTTGATGCCATCCCTTTGCAGACAACGCTGCTTTTTGTAGGTATGATTATTGGTGGCTTACCTGTGATCTTCAAGAAAGTAAAGGGTAAGAAAGTCGGCGTTGCACAGATTATCGGTTTTGCAGTGTTCTTTGTACTGGTAATCGGCTTATCTCTGATAGGTGAGGATGACAGCAGAACAGCAGATGTATCTTTGAACTTCATGAACATTCTGAAGCTGTTCCTTGCTGGCGCGCTTGCAGCAGGTACTATGGTTATTCCAGGGGTCAGCGGTTCCATGGTTATGATGATCATTGGATATTACACCGTTATTATTGGTACGATCAGCGGATTGATCGACGCCCTGCATCCATTTGATATGGCAGGTATTCTGGCAGCATGTGGTGTATTGGTTCCTTTTGGTATCGGCGTTCTGGTTGGTATCGTAGTGATTGCCAAGCTGATTGAATTTGTGTTAAAGAAATACAGCCAGACAGCATACTGGTCTATCATCGGACTGATCGTTGCGTCACCCTTTGCCATTCTGATCATGATGGGCAGCGTGACAATCAACGCTGTGAATATCTTAACAGGTATTGTTATGCTGGCAGCAGGCTTCCTTATCGCAATGAAGCTTGGCGGCGAATAAGATAAAAACGATGAACAGGAAGGTGTGATGTAACATGGAGGCATATACTGATTTCGCGAGTGTCTATGATGAATTGATGGATAATACGCCCTACGGGCAGTGGTGTGACAATATTCTGAACGTGCTGGGAGAGTATGGGATCAGGGATGGCCTGGTGCTGGACATGGGCTGCGGTACGGGCAGTCTGACGGAGCTTCTTGCAGCAAAAGGCTATGATATGATCGGCGTGGATTATTCCGAGGAAATGTTGAATATAGCCTTTCAGAAGAGAGAAAAGTCAGGACATGACATTCTGTATCTGAATCAGGATATGAGAGAATTCGAGCTGTATGGAACAGTGCGTGCTATTGTAAGCATCTGCGATTCCATCAATTATCTGCTAGAGGATGAGGATGTTGTTACCTGCTTTAAGCTGGTGAACAATTATCTAGACCCGAAGGGCATCTTTTTCTTTGATTTTAATACCAATTATAAATATGAAACGATTATTGGAGACAGAGTCATTGCTGAGACAAGAGATGATTGCAGCTTCATCTGGGAGAATTTCTATGATCCGGAAGAGATGATGAATGAGTATGACCTTACTGTTTTTGTAAGGGAAAATGAGGAAGAACCTGATACCTTCCGCAGATTCCAGGAGACACATTTCCAGAGAGGCTATACATTGGAAGAGATGCGTGGATTTATCGAAGAAGCAGGACTGGTATTTTTGAAAGCTTATGATGCAGACACACTGGAAGAAGTAACACCACAAAGCCAGCGTATCTATTGTGTGGCGCAAGAGAGTATGAAATGAGGATTAAGATGTCAGATTATATAGTAAGAGCAACAGCTGCCAATGCACAGATTCGTGCATTCGCGGCAACAACGAGAGAAATGGTAGAGAAGGGACGTCAGGTTCATGAGACAAGTCCTGTTATGACTGCGGCATTGGGCAGATTACTGACTGCCGGTGCAATGATGGGCAGCATGTTAAAGGGTGAGCAGGATGTTCTCACATTGCAGATACGTGGTGATGGACCGGCGAAGGGCATTACAGTGACAGCAGATTCTGCAGCAAATGTAAAAGGATATGTGGTAGAGCCACAGGTCATGCTTCCTCCAAATGAGAAAGGTAAGCTGGATGTGGGCGGAGCTATCGGCAGAGGATATCTTAGTGTGATCAAAGATATGGGGTTAAAAGAGCCTTATACCGGACAGACTGAATTACAGACAGGTGAGATTGCAGAAGATCTGACTTACTATTTTGCAACTTCCGAACAGGTGCCTTCTGCAGTAGGTCTGGGAGTACTGATGGAAAAGGACAATACCGTGAAGCAGGCGGGTGGATTCATCATTCAGCTGATGCCTTTTGCAGAAGAAGAGGTAATTGAGAAGCTGGAGAAGAATCTGGCGCAGGTATCCAGCGTAACGAAGCTGTTAGACGAAGGCAGGACACCGGAGCAGATTCTGGAAGTACTTCTTGGGGATATGGACCTGGAGATTCAGGATACGATTCCAACACAGTATTATTGCAATTGCAGCAAGGAACGTGTGGAGAAGGCGATCGTCAGCATCGGACGTAAGGAAATCAATGATATGATTCAGGATGGCAAGCCTATCGAAGTAAAATGCCATTTCTGCAATACCGCTTATGAATTCAGCATCGAGGATCTCAAACAGATCATCAAGCGTTCAAAATAAGGGAAGGATAGTGTGAAAAAACCATATATGGCAGTTTTTTTCACACACGAGATTTGTGTCTGCGTATACTTGACACAAACTCGATATGCGCAAAGGACGTGCGCAGAAATGAGGATTATTATGAAAGATGGATTTGTGAAAGTAGCTGCGGCTACGCCAAAGATAAAAGTTGCAGATACCCAATACAATGCAGAAGCTATTATCAACGAGGTAAAGGAAGCCTGCTCTAATGGGGCGAAGATTGTAGTATTGCCGGAGCTGTGTATTACCGGATATTCCTGTAGTGATCTGTTCCTACAGGATAAGCTGTTAGCATCAGCCAGGGAACAGTTGGGAGTAATTGCAGACAGAACGGCAGAGTGTGATGCTCTGCTTTTTATTGGAATGCCTTTGGAAAAAGACCATAAGTTGTTCAATGTGGCAGCAGTGGTGCAGCACGGACATGTACTGGCTTTTATTCCAAAGACATATCTGCCTAACTATGGTGAGTTCTATGAAGCAAGACATTTTGCCTCAGGAGAGGGACAGGATGGCTATTGCAGATATCAGGGTGAAGAGATTCCTTTTGGGACGGATATCCTATTTGAATGCGATACCGTGGAAGGACTGGTGGTAGGCTGTGAGATCTGTGAAGATATCTGGACGCCGAATCCTCCTAACACAAGACATGCATTGGCAGGTGCAACAGTCATGGTGAACCTGTCAGCCAGTAATGAACTGGTAGGCAAGGATACGTATCGCGAAGAGCTGGTGAAGCTGACCAGTGCAAGACTGATTGCAGGATATATCTATTCCAGCGCAGGAGATGGAGAGTCCACACAGGATGTAGTCTATGGCGGTCATGACCTGATTGCGGAGAATGGTACACTTCTTGCGCAGAGTACATCTTTTACAACGGGAATTATCTATGCAGATCTGGATATTGCCAAGCTTCGGATGGAACGCAGGAAGATGACTACGTACCTTCCAAGAGAAGATATCCTTCATGATGTGATACCTTTTACATTGAAGGTAGAAGAAACGAAGTTAAGCAGAAAGTTTGACAGAGCGCCGTTCGTGCCATCCGATAAAACGACCAGAGAGAAACGCTGTGAGCAGATTCTCTCTATTCAGGCAAATGGCCTGAAAAAGAGATATGAGCATACAGGCTCTAAGACTGCGGTAATCGGTATCTCCGGCGGTCTGGATTCTACACTTGCCCTGTTGGTGACGGTGAGAGCCTTTGATATGCTGGGATTGCCAAGAGAGAACATCAAGGCAGTGACAATGCCATGCTTTGGGACAACGGACAGAACCTATGACAATGCCTGCAAGCTGACCCATGCCTGTGGAGCACAGTTACAGGAAGTAGATATTAAGGAAGCCGTAAACATTCACTTCAGGGATATCGGACAGGACCCGAATCAGCATGATGTGACTTATGAAAATGGACAGGCAAGAGAAAGAACCCAGATACTGATGGATATTGCCAATAAGAATGGCGGTCTGGTCATTGGTACAGGAGATATGTCTGAGCTTGCGCTCGGCTGGGCAACCTATAATGGTGACCACATGTCCATGTACGGAGTGAACGTAGGAGTACCTAAGACACTGGTGCGTCATCTGGTGCAGTATTATGCAGATACCTGTAATCATGAAGCAATGCGCAATGTATTGCTGGATATTCTGGATACACCGGTCAGCCCGGAGCTTCTTCCACCGGAGGATGGTGTAATTTCACAAAAGACAGAAGATCTCGTAGGACCGTATGAGCTTCATGATTTCTTCTTATATTATATGCTGCGTTGCGGATACACGCCTTCCAAGATATACAGAATCGCAAAACTGTCCTTTGCAGGAGTATATGAGAATGAAGTTATCCTGAAATGGCTGAAGACCTTCTATCGCAGATTCTTTGCACAGCAGTTCAAACGCTCCTGCCTGCCGGACGGACCTAAGGTAGGCAGTGTGGCACTGTCTCCAAGAGGCGACCTGAGAATGCCGTCGGATGCATGCGCACATATCTGGATGCAGGAACTGGACACATTAAGGCCTTAGATAAAAGCACGCTAATGCGTGCTTTTATTGCATTGTGCCAGACACGGGTGCAGATACAGCTGCTTTACTCAGGGACTGGGAGATAGCATTCAGTAATAAAATGGAAGTATATTTGCTTTCCGTGGAATAACTGATGTTCTCCAGTCCCTGATTGTCTATTACTTTGGCAGTCAGCTCATCCAGACACGGCTCCATGAGAGGATACATAGTAGTAACCGCTTCATCCAGATTGATCAATTCAATTGCGTTGATATGATCCGCATCTACGGTGACTTGCAGCTGTGCGGCGGCATTGCCAAGCTGTAATGTAGAAGAATATACACCGGGAACGTATAGGGCAGCAGACTCCTCTGTAGGTGAAGCAGAATCCGAAGGCAGGAATAGAGACAGCAGAACCAGAATGATCAGGATGCCTACGAATAACAGTAAGATCGTATATAACACTTCTCTGGAACGAAGAACAACAATTTTGGTATTGGCACTCATAAAAAGACTCCAAACTCTTTTTCTATACATCATATGAAATAGAGGGGAGGAATATGATGTGTTTTATCGCAACAGTGGTTGACAAAGAACGACATAACTTGTTATTATTTATGAAAAGTTAATAATATATTCTAAAAATAACAGATTATAACGCACAATATATGCACTATAGCGCATTATAATAGGAAGGATATGGAAACAATGCAGAAGTATACAAAACAAGATATCATCAATATGGTAGAAGATGAAGACGTAGAATTTATCCGTATGCAGTTTACGGATATTGAGGGTAATTTTAAGAACGTGGCAATTACGTCAAGCCAGCTGGAGAAGGCACTGAATAATGACTGTATGTTTGACTGTACATTGGTAGAAGGTATGCTGCCTACCGACAATGCAGATATGTTTTTGTATCCGGACCTGAATACATTTACGATTTTTCCATGGCGTCCACAGCAGGGCAAGGTAGCCAGGTTTATCTGTGATGTATACCGTGCAGACAGAACGCCTTTTGAAAGTGACTGCAGATATGTCCTGAAGAAGGCAATCAAAGAGGCTGCTAAGATGGGTTACACCTTTGACGTAGGACCTGAGTGCGAGTTCTTCCTTTTCAATGCGGATGAAAATGGCAGACCTACTACAATCACCAACGAGCAGGCGGGATTCTTTGATATGGGACCTCTGGATAATGGTGAAAATGCAAGAAGAGATATCGTACTGACACTGGAAGACATGGGATTCGTAGTAGAGGCCTCCCACCATGAGAAAGCACCTTCCCAGCATGAAGTGGATTTCAGGTATGATGAAGCATTGACAACAGCAGATAACATTATGACTTTTAAACTGGCTGTAAAGACAATCGCAAAGCATCATGGCTTGCATGCAACCTTTATGCCAAAGCCAAGAAAGGAATTCTGCGGTTCCGGTATGCACATCAACATGTCATTGCGTAAAGACGGCAGAAACATATTTGATGACCCAAATGGAGAGAACGGACTCAGCAAAGAGGCTTATTACTTCATGGGCGGCGTGATGAAGCATGTGAAGGGAATCTGCGCAGTAACCAATCCACTGGTAAATTCCTATAAGAGATTAAAGCCAGGATTCGAAGCACCTGTATATGTGGCATGGAGCACATTAGGAGCCAATACACTGATCCGTGTGCCGAATATGCGCGGAGAGCATACAAGAATTGAATTGAGAAGTCCGGACCCGGCTGCCAATCCATATCTGGCTTTTGCCGCATGTCTTATGGCTGGACTGGATGGAATCAGAAACCAGATTGAGCCACCCGCAGAAGTACAGGACAACATCAATATCCTGTCAGAGGATGAGGCACAGGCAAGAGGGCTGGAGAAGCTTCCTACAGACCTTCTCGATGCCTGCATGGAAATGAAGAAGGATACCCTGCTCAAGGATCTGGTAGGTGACAGAGTATTTGACCAGTACTACGAATCCAAGATTGCAGCATGGAAAGAATATGACAGCCAGGTGACCAACTGGGAAATCGAGTCTTATCTGTACAAATTCTAAACAATGTCAGAGGTAAATGACATGATTAGGAGGTGTATCAGTGACTAATATCATCGTAGCTTTTGCCAAAATAGAGGATGCCAAAAGCATCAAGAATATTCTGGTGAAAAATGGATTTGGCGTGACCGCTGTCTGTACATCGGGCGCCCAGGCATTAAGCTATGCGGATGAATTTCATGATGGAATCATAATCTGCGGTTACAGGCTGGCAGATATGATCTGTTCAGAATTACAGCAGAACGTTCCGGGAGGCTTTGAAATACTGCTTATGGCTTCCCAGAGACTTCTCTCAGAAGTGGAAGGCGGCAATATGATCGGACTGGGTATGCCCCTTAAAGTACATGAACTGATCAGCACCGTAGGCATGATGTCCCAGAATCTGGTGAGACGTAAGAAGAAGCTGAGGGAGAAACCCAGACAGCGTAATGAGGAAGAAGCAGCAACGATTGCAAAAGCAAAAGAGCTTCTCATGGGACGGAATAACATGACCGAAGAGGAAGCTCACAGATATCTTCAGAAACATAGTATGGACAACAGTACAAGTATGGTAGAGACAGCGCAGATGGTGCTGTCCATGATGCAGGAATGCTCTTAACGGGGCATTCTTTTTTTGTTTGCTTTTAATTTGATGAAATCCAGAATATCTTCCTGGTCACGGAGGTCTAATTGGTGATAGTAATTTAACAATTCACTGTCCTGGGCTGTTATGGTTGCAGCAGCAGGAGCTGTTGAAGAAATAGACACGAAACGCTTATTATTGTTCTCTTTTGCAGATAGATCCTGCATGGCATAATTCAACAGGATATCGGATGAGATGTGGTACAGCATTGCAAGATTGTATAAAGAATCAACAGGAGGAATGATACGACCTGTTTCATAGTGAGAATAAGTCTGCCTTATAATATTTAGACTGGAAGCCACAAATTCCTGAGAATAGCCGTTGCTTTTGCGTAATGATTTTAAATAAGTACCAAGTGAATTACCAGTCATATATTACATTCCCTTCTAAATTATCAGTATTTAACAATTATACTTGTTAATAGAAAAGAAAAGGCTCACTAAAATAGCATATAAGCTATTTAATATAGCGTAAAGTAAATGCAATTTATAAGTATGATTTTAATATTGTAAAAAAGAGAGAATACTATACATAAAAATAAATTATGATAAAAATCATGGCACGAAATTTGTGAGTAATATAACTAAAATAGCATAATTTGCAAAATGCTATTGAAAATAGCGCATGTTAAGTTTATAATATTAATAAATTAGGTTTCCGAGAGAAAATCTAATATACATCAGAGTCAGGCACAAAAAGAAAAAATTAACGGGTACTCACAAACCCAAAAAAACAACGAGGAGGAACAATCCAATGAGAAGTATGAAGAAAGTATTAGCTGCAACCTTAGCAGCAACTATGGTAATGGCATCTGCCTTTACTGTATGCGCAAAGACAACAACACAGAGCGCTGGAACAGGAAGCGAGTCCAGTTCAAGCTCTACAACACAGGAATCTTCAGCACCTGCAACATATGCAGAATCAAAGAGCAAGGGTGCAAACGCTACAATTAAGGTAAATGGTGTAACAGTAAAGACATCTATCGCTGGTGTATATGCAGCAGAATCCTTAAATGGTGTAGCAGTAACTACTCCTGAAGCAGATTTGGCAGCAGCATTAGGCTTAACAAGTGGACAGAAAGCAGCAATCATCATCTATGATACAGACCAGAAGAAGAGTACTGCAGCTATGGTAAGCGTAAATGCAGCTATCGAGGCACTTGGCGGAGCAGATTTAGTATCTACATTAAATATCGACCTTGGTGCTAAGCAGAATGGCAAGTGGGTTACACTTTCTAATGGTAGTGTAGCACTGAAGGCTGGTCTTCCTAAGACAGCAGATACAACTAAGACATATTCTGTAATCTGTGTACAGCCAGGTGGAGCTACAACAATTCTTGAAGATCAGGATACAGATCCTGCAACTGTAACATTCGCAGTACAGGCTGGTCTTGGCACATATGCAATCGTTGCAAAATAATGTAAATTTTAACCGGGCAGATGCACTGCATCTGCTCGGATATTACAATCAGGGGAAATGATTTTTAGATTATATTAAGGGGAATATATTTACAGCATGAGGAAGAAGACCGGGACAACTAAATATCTATTTGTCTTTGTATTGTTATTATTTTGCTATTATATGTATAGCATTTATCAAATCTACAGTTTCGAACTGATCCCGGATGAATTCGGATATTGGACATATGCAGCGACACTTTCAGGATGTGACTGGTCTGATATCGTATCACTTGGTTCTTATTATTCCTTTGGATATACTCTTATTCTTTACCCCATATTTCAGATTTTTCAAGATTCAATAGTTGCTTATAGGGCAGCGGTTACAGTTAATTTCCTACTTATGATATTGGCTTATTTTGTGTTACTTAAAAATATCATGAGATTACAGGAAGAGAGACAGAAGACGATTTCTCTGATTCTGATTACAGGAATCGCCATTTTATATCCGTCATGGTTACATTATTCGAGATCTACCATGACAGAAATCGTAGTTATGAGTATGTACATTATCATATGCATGCTAATGACTCTTTATTTAGACAATCATAAGCTAGGAATATTAGTTGTACTGATTATTTCGCTTATTTACATATATACGGTACACATGAGAACCGTAGCAATACTGATAGCAGCAGTTATTACATTGGGCATCTATGCTTTTATACACATTGGTAATAGCACAAAGAACTGGATAAAAATAGCAACTGTTATTATTGCGCTCGCATTGCTATTTATGATAGCAGACAGGGTAAAAGCATATATAACTCAAAATATCTATACGGACACCGCAAAAGAAGTCATAGCCTATAACGACTATAATGGACAAACAGCTAAGATAAAAGGCATATTCACATTAACAGGCTTCAGGAATCTACTCATCAGTGCCATATGCAAGCTATGGTATCTGGGGCTTGCAAGTTTTGGGTTGTTCTACTGGGGCGTATATGTATGCTTCAAAAGATTGTGGCAACAAAAGAAGCTCATATATCTCTTTATATTATTAGCGACAGCAGGCGAGATAGCAGTAACAGCTATCTATACGACAGGAATAGGTGGAAGAATTGATGGATTAACCTATGGACGGTACAATGAGCAAATCCTGCCGATTCTTATGGGGCTGGGCTGTATAGGTGTTATGGAAAGCAGACATATTGTAAAACCTGCCCTGTGCATTGCAATTCTGCAATTACCTGTATTGGGACTGATCATATATATCATAGATAAATATCACCAGACCAATATACATGCATATATGATATTGGGAATCAGCTATTTATATAACGGAGAAAAATTCAATCCTACAATATTTCATATTATGGCATATATCGTTTCTATAATATTGATGATATTCGTTATATTTATACTTCGAATAAGCAATAGCAAGAAATTACCTGTATTAGTTGCCGTCATCATGGCAATGGAGTTATTTCTGGGGATTCATCTGGCAGCAACATTCTCATCAGCAACACAGATGGCAAACTTCAGGGATATGCAGCTGATTGATATTGCAGAGAAAGAAATGGAACATCATGACAGACTTGTATATATCCAGGAAGGAGACAGATGTCTGGCAGATAATTTACAATTTCGCCTACGCAATACGAAGATTTATTTAATTTACGATAAAAAGGACATTGAAGAGACTGATCTGATAGTTACAGACTATTTATACAGTGGGCTTGATGAGTTAAAAAATCAATATACTTATTGGCGTGTTATGGGGCATCTGGCTATTTTCTATAACGAATGAAAGATAAATGAGGAGAAACAAAATTATGAAAAAGAAAACATGGATACAAATAATGATGGCTGTATTTATTATGCTGGTGGGAGTATTGTACAGTTCTTCTAATTGTTATGCAGCAGAGAAGACAGAAATTACGGTAAACAGCTTCTATCAGCTAAATGAAAATACGCAGATGAGAGAAAATGCGTCAGAATCTGCGAAAGAAGTGCAGGAACTTGTGGCAGGAGATACAGTCATGGTTACTGCTTATACGGATGGTGAGTGGTGTACAGTTTCAAAAGGAGATAAGACAGGGTATGTCCAAATAAATGCATTAACTCCTATTGGAAATGTAGATACATTGAATGCAGAATTTAACAGTATTGGAAATGACTACGAGAGCATATATGAAGAAATGCTGGAATTGCAGCGTCAGAAGAGAAATCGAATGATATGGGGAAGCATTATTGTAGTATTGGTAATTGCAATTTTTGGTGTAGGCATTGTATCAGCGGTGAAGAAGAACAGAGAAGAGAACTAGTGAGTACAAAAGTGAGAGGGGATATAACGAATGAAATTAATTATTCAGATACCATGTTATAACGAGGCAGAAACACTGGAAATTGCATTAAATGATCTGCCCAGACACTTAGATGGAATAGATGAGATCGAATATTTGATCATTAATGACGGAAGTAAGGATAATACCGTGGAGGTTGCAAAAAAATGGGGAGTGCATCATGTAGTGAATTTTACCCAGAATAAAGGACTGGCAAAAGGCTTCATGGCAGGACTGGATGAATGCCTTAGGCAGGGAGCAGATATTATCGTGAATACAGATGCGGATAATCAGTATTGTGCAGAAGATATAGTTACACTCATTAAACCAATACTGGATGGAAAGGCTGATTATGTCGTAGGCGCCAGACCTATTGATGATACAGAGCATTTCTCGCTAATCAAGAAGAAGCTGCAGCATCTGGGAAGCTGGGCTGTGCGTAAGGCATCTGCGACAGATATACCAGATGCGCCCAGTGGTTTTCGTGCACTGAGTAGAGAAGCAGCTATGAGGATTAATGTAGTAAATGACTACACCTATACACTGGAAACCATTGTACAGGCTGGACGTGAGAAGCTGGCAATCACCAGTGTACCGATTCATACCAATGGTGAACTGCGCCCATCCAGATTGTTCAAGAGTATCTGGGGATATGTTAAGAAATCTATGGTAACGATTCTACGTGCTTATATGATGTATAAACCGCTCAAAACCTTTACCTATTTGACATTATTACCGGCGGGCATAGGAGTTATCTTTATTTTGAGATATCTTTATTTCGTTATTACAGGCACATCTGCGGGACATGTACAATCCCTGATATTGGCGAGCACATTGTTGATTATGGGCTTTGTAACATTCGTGATTGGTCTGGTATCAGATACAATAGCCGCAAACAGAAGACTGTTACAGGATACACAGTATCATGTCAGACGTGCAGAATATGACGCATTATATATGCAGCAGAAGATGGAGAAAGAAGCAATCAGAACATATCATGTGGTAGATAAGGCAGCAACACACGAAGAAGCACAGATGCGTATGGAGAAGTAAGTTAAGCCGCTTAAAAGGCTTGCTGAAATAAACAAATGAACCTTGACAATTGCATACTTTATATTAGGAAAATGGTTGTAATGAAAGTTCATAAAAGATATACTGTAGATGAAGAAACCCTAAGAGAGGATCCGAAAAGATATGGCAAAAAGAAACCTACCAATAGGAATTGAATTCTATAAAAAAGTAATTGATGAAGCGTATTTTTATGTGGATAAGACTCTTATTATAAAGGAATTACTGGATAGGCAAAGTTATGTCAACCTGTTTACCAGACCCAGAAGATTTGGAAAAACGCTAGCGCTTGATATGCTAAAGACTTTTTTCGAAGATGAAATAGATGAAAAGGGAAATGCGGTTGATAATAGCAGATATTTTGCAGATAAGAAAATCATGGATGCAGGTAATCAGTATATACAGCATATGGGGAGATATCCTGTTATTTATCTTTCTTTCAAGTCATCGAAGCAGGCAGATTGGGACACAACATTATGGATGATAAAGAAGCAGATAGCTGAGGAATATATCAGACATCAGTATGTTTTACAGACAGATGACCTCTTAGAAGTGGAAAAGAATCTGTATCGAAATATCATGTCATTATCAGATGACAACAAGATATATGTGGATGCCATTTCTTTTCTATCGAAATGTCTGGAGCGATACCATCATCAGAAAGTAGTCATACTGATAGATGAATACGATGTACCTCTGGAAAATGCATACTTTGCAGGCTTCTATGATGAGATGACTGTATTTATACGTTCCCTTATGGAATCTGCATTGAAGACGAATGAAAGTCTGAAACTTGCTGTAATTACCGGATGTCTTAGAATCAGCAAGGAAAGTATATTTACCGGTTTGAATAATCTGAATGTGATTTCCGTAATCAGTGACAGCTTTGCAGAGTATTTTGGCTTTACGGAAGGTGAAGTCGCAGACATGCTGGAATATTATGAGTTGGAAGACAAGGCAGAAGATATTAAAAAGTGGTATGATGGATATCTGTTTGGTCAGACTCATGTATACAATCCCTGGAGTGTAATCAGTTATCTAAACGGTGTGATTGCAGACAGGATAACGTATCCAAGACCTTATTGGGCGAACACTTCTTCTAACAGCATCATTAAAGAAATGATAGAGAAAGCAGATGACACCACCAGAGCAGAGCTGGAAGATATCATGTCCGGCAAAACTATAGCAAAGCCGATTCATGAGGATATCACCTACGAAGATATTTACAATTCACAGGATAATCTGTGGAATTTCCTATTTTTTACCGGATACCTGAAAGCAGTAGATACCCATTTGGTTGGGGCAAGGGTGTATATGACTATGGCGATTCCAAATATGGAGGTTCGCTATATCTACGAAAATACCATTATGGAATGGTTCAGAAGAAGAGTCATGAAACTTGACCTGACACCGTTGCATCAGGCGCTACTTGATGGAAAAGCCAAAACACTGGAAGAACTTATCAAAGGCTATTTGAAAGCAAGTATCAGCTATTATGATGAAAACGAATCCTTTTATCATGGATTTATACTTGGACTTATGAGTTCTCTGGAACAGTATCGTATTCTCTCTAATCGAGAAACAGGAAACGGAAGGGCAGATATATTGCTAAAGCCGTATGATGAGCAGAATACAGCAGTAATCATAGAACTAAAATATGCCAAAGAATTCAAAGGGCTGGAAGATGGATGCAGTAAAGCATTACAGCAGATAGAAACAATGCACTATACGGATGAACTTGAGGAGGACGGATACCAGAGCATATTGATGTATGGAATCTGCTTCTATAAGAAGAATTGTAAAGTTGCATGCATGGAATATAAGAACTAAATAAAAAAATATATTTAAATAAAATCCCAATATAAAGTATGTAATTGCCAGTGAGGTGAAAATACTTTATGTTGGGATTTTTTGTACCCGCAACAATTTAAATCAAAGGGGATTGGCAGAATGAAAAAAATTGTATTAATAGGTCCTGTATATCCGTATAAAGGTGGTATTGCTCATTATACGAGTTTGATGTATCAAGCTTTAGCAAAAGAACATGACGTTACAATGATTTCATATAAAATGCAATATCCAAAATTCTTATTTAAAAAGGAACAGAAGGATTATAGTAACGATATGTTCAAAGTGGAAGATACGCAATTTCTTATTAATACGGCGAATCCATTTAATATTATAGGGGTTGCGAACCAGATTAAAAAGATGAAGCCAGACTTGGTAATTATACAATGGTGGCATCCTTATTTTGCTCCCTGCTATTCTATATTAACAAGATTCTTAAAGAATACAAAGATATTGTTTATATGCCATAATGTGTTCCCTCATGAAAGATTTCCAATGGATAAATTTTTGACCAGAATGACGCTGAAACATGGGGATTGTTATATTGTTCAGTCAAGACAGGATGAAGAGGACTTGAAAACCATTATTAAGAATCCAATATATAAAAGAACAGTACATCCTACATATAATGCGTTTAAAATGCAAAATATGTCTAAAGAACAGGCAAGAGAAAAATTAAAAATAAGTAATGGAGAAAAGGTTTTGCTATTCTTTGGATTTGTACGTGAATATAAAGGATTGAAGCATCTTATAAAGGCTATGCCATTGATTCAACAGAAGTTAGATTTAGTAAGACTTATGGTAGTAGGGGATTTTGGAGATGATAAGCAGTCATATCTTGATTTAATTCAGGAAAGTCATTGTGAAAAGACAATTGACATATGTGATGGATATATACCTGATCAAGAGGTAGAGAAATATTTTGCAGCATGTGACTTGGTTGTTTGCCCATATGAATCGGCAACGCAAAGTGGAATTATCCAAATCGCCTATGGATTTGATAAACCAGTTGTTGCAACTAATGTAGGTGGACTCCCTGATGTGGTAGCGGATAAGAAAACAGGATATTTAGTGGAGCCAAAGAATCCTGAAGCAATTGCGGATGTAGTAATAGATTTCTATGATAATAAGCGGGAATTAGAATATGCAGAGCATATTCAGGAGAGTGCATATGAATTTTCATGGGAGCGAATGGTAGAAATAATATCTGATTTGATGGATAAATAAGTGTTCTGTTTTTAGGTGAATTATGGTAATAGAGTATATTTTTTATTAATACCTTATAAAAAAAGAAGGGAGAAGTATTGCATTACTAAGTAATACGTAGAAGAAATGAAAAAAAGCGATCTTTTCACAAAAATAGCACCATATATGTTTGATTATCGTATGAATAGGTGGTTCGGAAGAAAGAAATTTAATCCTATGACAATTACATATTCTGTTACAGCAGCTTGTCAATCTAGGTGTAAGACTTGTCAGATTGGTGCGATGTTCTGCCAAGATCCAACTAGACCACAGAAAGATTTAAAGCTTGATGAAATAGAAAAAATATTTAAGTCAATGAAACCAGTATATTTTTTTAATATGAGTGGCGGAGAACCATTTATGAGAGATGACTTACCTGAAATAGTAGAATTAGCATGCAAATATTTGAAGCCAAGAGTAGTACATACTCCTACTAATGCAATTTTATCAGAGAAGATAATAAAAAATACAGAAAAAATTATACAGATAGTTAGAAAATATGATCCTTCTGTACCAGTAACTGTAAAACCATCTATTGATGGAGTCGGCGATAAGCATGATGAAATAAGAGGCGTAAAAGGCAACTTTAAATGTTTATTAAAAACAATAGATGGATTGAAAAAATTGGAAGAAAAATATGATAATTTTCATTTAGAATTGGGGACAGTTATTTCAAATTTCAACATTAATGATTTGGATGAAATTGAAGATTTTGTACATTCTCTTGGTGTGGAAAGCTATAGAAATGAAGTAGCAGAATGTCGTACAGAATTCTTCAATTTGGAAGATGAAATTACACCACCAGCAGAAGTATATCAAAAGCTGATTAAAGATTTTGCCAGAAAAGTTGAAGATAATATAGGCAAGAAAAAGAAACTGGCAAGAACAACAGAAGCTATGAGAGTTGTTTATTACGATTTAGCAGGGAAAATATTAGCTGAAAAGAGACAAGTCATTCCTTGTTATGCAGGAGTTTCTAATGTGCATATTAATTATGATGGTGGAGTTTGGCCATGTTGTGTCCTCGGATACGAGCAAGAAATGGGAAATCTTAGAGATTATGATTATGACTTCCAAAAACTTTGGTATTCTGATAAAGCTTTTGAAGTTAGAAAATATATTAAAGAGAAGAATTGTGCTTGTCCACTAGCTAATCAGGCTTATAGTAATGAACTAATGCATATACCGACATTAGTGAAAGCAGGAGTTAAATCAGTTGTTTATAGCATGAAATGATGCATTAAAGAGACCAGCTATGAAAAGTCAACCATAAATTAGCAAAAAAATTCTTTTTCATATCGGTGGTAAAAAAGGGTAACTTTAATAGAGCTCCCTTAGGGTGCTTTTTCAAAATCTATCGATATTGGTATACAGACCTCTTATTCGAGGTTAAATTCTACTTCGTCAGTGAGC
>SKEY01000374.1_pt1 | contig 75421 bp, 62 predicted proteins | sample 4843871 | NCBI WGS metagenome assembly SKEY01 (sample SAMN11008797, study PRJNA524170) | human gut metagenome | biome: Human fecal sample; material: Feces; isolation source: fecal sample from pouch patient p36 | host: Homo sapiens | place: Israel: Tel-Aviv | collected 2016-12-04
ACTATTCCGCGAGGTGTTTTGGCATGAATATGCCAAAATCCCGAGACATACAAGCCAAAATTCCATTGCCGCAGGCAATCTGGAATGAATTTTGGCTACGTTACTGTGAACGGAGTGAACAGTAACATAATTGAGTCAGAGATAAAATACAGAATAAGACTTGAATATTAAAATTAAAATGATATACAACATAGTTGGCGCGAACTATGTTAAATGAATCAACTGATTCCCCGAAAAAGAAAAGTTAAAATCTATAAAAATTAAGAACTATCTGTAAAAGCAAAAAATGAAAACGCTTTACAGATAGTTCTTTTTATTTCTCAGGTGGGAAATTTCCGTTTTCATCTGGCTGTACGCGGAACCAGTAAGTATAAAGCTGCTGGAATCCAAGTGATCTGTATAATGCCCGGGCATTGTCATTTCCCTCTACAACCTGAAGATATGCATTCTGTGCACCTTTTTTCATTCCTTCTTTCAGAAGTCCTGTGCAGATCTGACGGGCATAGCCATGTTTGCGGTATTCTTCTTTGACATGGATGGCGTAAATACCGATGTAGTCTCTGTCCAGGATACCAAGCCCTGTTGCAATGATCTGCCCGTCTATGCGGATGCAGGCGCAAATGGTTTCTTTGAGAATTGCCTGATACATGGATGGTACAACTTTTCTGTGAATCGGATTTATAGTATTTTTTAGATTGAACAGACTTTCAATCCATTCAGACGGAATGTTATTGTAGAATGTTACATCAGGATATGGAGTATCCAGATGTGCGGCGTTCATGCTCATTGCCATGACATTGGTGGTATGCTGGATGGCATATCCCCGATTCTCCAGAACATAATCAAAGTCAGGAGAGACAAGAGGACTGATCTTAAATACAGCGGGGGTTCCCAGACGCTTATATACGCTTTCACAATATGGGATTTTTTCCCGCCAGGTGAGGGTGGAATTGCCGAACTGTTCTACGCTGTTGGTTCTGTGTGTATAAAAATAAGAAAATCTCAGGATCCAGCCGTCGTATAATTCCATCTTGTGAGATGGCCAGGCATTCAGAGACATATCTTCAATCTGTTTAATTGTAGTTTCCATAATATAAGGAAGACTCCTTTCCATAATAAGTCCGCAGATATGAGCGAGGACAGTGATTTATTATACAAAGTTCCGGGAAAATGCGCAATAGTTTATCTGTTCAGGGATTGTTATCAATGCTTTGAAGGAGAGGGAACAGTTTCTCGGCCAGAAGCTTATGCCCATACAAAGTAAGATGAATCCCGTCCGTTGTTATGGCATCAAATCCCGATTGAGTTGCTTCCTTATTAAAATAGTTATGCAGAGGCAGAAATGGAAGTCTGAATCTGACAGAGAGCTGTCGGATAATATCAGACATGGTATGGACATAGGGAATCCATGTCTCATATTCTTCCGGATGTGGAAAGATAAAGGGTTCCATAAGGATTACCTGCCTGGCATCTGCAGTGAGCAGATCCAATAATTCATTGTAATGAGTGGCAAACTCTCTTATCATCTGTTCTTTCTGAGAATCCATCCGGTTTGTGTTCATTATCAGACCGATATCATTGATGCCGATCAGCAGAGTTACAACAGGAGAGTGATGCAAAGAAATACGGTGTTGGCGGATATTTTCAAGGACTCTTGTCACAGTGAAGCCATCTATTCCACAGTTCCTGAAATGTATGGCACCTGTTGATTTATCTGTTAACTGTACAGCGCTTGATGAGCGTCTGACGGTATTTGCGGATATGGAGAAAGAAGGAGTTTGATTACGGAACATTTCTGAGAGTATCTGTACATACCCATTTCCCAGAGGAAAATCTTCAAATAAATGATTACAGTCCGTAATGCTGTCTCCCAGACAAATGATTTGCATAAAAAACCTCCTGTTTGGTATTACCAATATAAGGATTGGTAAGTGCAGAGATATAAAATTTATATAAAAACCATATAAAATAATATCATCTGCTTACAGTTCGGTCAATGAAAATTGCCTTTTTTTCGTGAAAATGCATTAAAAAAATTATGAAAATCTATTTTTCAATCAAAATGTCTGGATGAAATGCACAAAAAGAAAATCTATTTTTGCCAGAAATAGTCAAAATAATTGTTGACTTTTTAACGGATTTTAATATAATAATCTCAAAATCTTGAATCGATGGAAAGCTTATGAAATATTTTACAGACATAAGTTTAGGAATCCTGGCTGAGGCATCTGAGGCAGACAGCATAAAAAGCCAGAATATCTTCCGGAGATTTAAATAGAAAAAGGAGGGAAAAGAAACGGGTAATTTAGCAGACACGTTAATGGAAGAACTTCAATGTAAGACAGTTTTTACCATACCGGTGTTTGGAGGAATACCAGTTGCAGAGTCAGTAGCAGTGACATGGGTGATCATGGCAGTGCTTTTAATTTTGTCATTGGTGCTCGTAAGAAACCTGAGTGTGGAAAACCCCGGTAAGAAACAGCTTTTGCTGGAAACCGGTGTCAGTTTTCTTCATAACTTCTTTAAGGATATCCTTGGAGAAGAGGGAAAAATGTATATTCCCTATCTGATGACAGTTGTCATTTACATTGGAATTGCAAACATTTTCGGTGTGTTTGGATTTGTACCGCCTACAAAGGATTTAAACTGTACGATTGGTCTTGCAATCACAAGTATTTTTCTGATCGAGTATGCAGGATTCCATAAGAAAGGTCTGAAAGGCTTTCTTAAAAGCTTCGCAGAGCCGGCACCGATTATGCTGCCGATTAATATTCTGGAGGTCGTTATTCGACCGACATCACTTTGTATGCGACTTTTTGGTAATGTGTTAGGAAGCTATGTGGTTATGAAACTTCTTGAGTTTATATGCCCGGCAGTTCTTCCTATTCCATTCAGCCTGTATTTTGATTTCTTTGACGGATTCATTCAGGCGTATGTATTTGTATTCTTAACTTCTTTATTTATCAAAGAAGCTATTGAATAAAAAAGATTACTGTTCATACAGGAATATGACACCTATATAAGACCTGAGACGCGGGACATAAGGGATAAGACAGCAGTTATGAACAGCACTTAAATGCTGTCCGGATATTCGGTGGGTCATAACGGTCATAAACAACCGTTGGTACAGACATCTGTTGTACAGGCATCAAATGATCTCATCGGAATATCGACAGGATAGCATATTGTGAAGAAAGATTTGTAATATTTAGTTTATTTCAGTTAAACAACAGGAGGAAAAAGTTATGTTAGTAGCTATTGGAGCAGGAATCGCAGTTTTAACAGGTATTGGCGCTGGTATCGGTATTGGTATGGCAACATCCAAAGCAGTAGAAGCAATCGCAAGACAGCCGGAAGCAGAAAGCAAGATCAGCAAATCCCTTCTTTTAGGATGTGCCCTTGCCGAGGCAACAGCTATTTACGGTTTCGTTATCGGTCTTCTGATCGTTATCATGCTTGGCTAATTAATGGATAAAGAATAACTAAGAAAGGCAGGTGGGACAGGTGATCGAGATTAACATCAACCTGGTCTTTACAATTATTAACCTGATTGTTCTTTATCTTTTAATGAAAAAGTTCTTATTTGGTCCGATCCTCAATGTGATGGAGCAGAGAAAAAACATGATCGACCAGCAGTTCGCAAGTGCCAAAGATACAGAAGAACAGGCATATGAACTGAAAGGCAAATATGAAGATGCACTGAAATCTGCGAAAGACGAATCCATGCGTATTGTAAACCAGGCAAAGGATGAGGCAAAAGTACAGGCTGAGCGTATTGTAAAAGATGCAAACACACAGGCTGGTGCAATGCTTGACAAAGCAAAGGCAGATATCAGGACAGAGCAGGAAAATGCTATGAAGGCTATGGAAAGCAGAGTGGCAGAGATCGCGCTGGATGCAGCCTCAAAGATCATGGGAGAGAAAAACAGCAGTCAGCAGGATTTGTCCCTTTATGACCAGTTTATAAAAGAGGCAGGTGATTCCAATGACGGAAACAAGCATTAATTATGCAAAAGCATTATATGAGCTTTCTGTCCCGGAAGAAGCTGTTTTGGAGACAGAAAAGATTTTCAGGAGTACCCCGCAGTTAAAGGGTGCTCTTGAGAATCCGCTGGTTTCTTTAAAAGAAAAAGAACATGTAATTGACAGGGTATTCCCACAGGAGATGAAAAATTTCCTGAAGGTGACCTGTAAATATCAGAAAATCAGCAGCATTTATGATATCCTGGAAGCATATGGCAATTACAGCCGCAAGCAGAAAGGAATCCTGAAAGCTGTTCTCACATATGTAACAAAACCGGAAGAAGCCCAGAAAGAGAAGATGGAAGATTTCCTTCGCAGGGAATTTGGAGCAAAGGAAGTAATCCTTACTCTCAGAGAAGACAAATCTTTGATCGGAGGCTTCATTCTTTCTGCCGGAGACAAAGAGTTCGACTGGAGTCTCCGCGGACGTTATAACAATTTAAGACAGAAATTGACACGGAGGTGAATAAAAGTTGGCTGCAATGAATCCAGATGAAATCATTTCGATTCTGAAAGAAGAAATTAAGAATTATGACGAAATCAGCAAGGACCAGGAAGTAGGAACAGTCATCTCCGTCGGAGATGGTATCGCCACGGTACATGGTATTGATCATGCTATGTATGGCGAGGTTGTAACCTTTGAGAATGGTCTGAAAGGTATGGTTCAGGATATCCGTGCAAACAGCATCGGATGTATCCTGTTCGGTAAAGATACAGGGATCAAAGAAGGAACAAAGGTAGCAAGAACCCAGAAGCAGGCAGGTGTGCCTGTAGGTGACGCTTTTATCGGAAGGATCGTAAACGCTCTGGGAGCGCCAATCGATGGTAAAGGTGAGATCAAGGCAGACGGGTATCGTCCGGTAGAGAATCCGGCACCTGGAATTATTGACAGAAAATCTGTAACAGTTCCTCTGGAAACAGGTATTCTTTCTATTGACTCCATGTTCCCCATCGGCCGTGGCCAGCGTGAGCTGATTATCGGTGACAGACAGACAGGTAAGACTTCCGTTGCACTGGATACCATTCTGAACCAGAAAGGCAAAGATGTAATCTGTATCTATGTTGCAATCGGACAGAAAGCTTCCACAGTAGCTAAGATCGTATCTACTCTGGAGAAACATGGTGCTATGGACTATACAACAGTATTCTCCTCTACAGCCAGTGACTGTGCACCGCTTCAGTATATTGTTCCTTATGCAGGTACTGCACTTGCTGAGTACTTTATGTATAAGGGAAAAGATGTATTAATGGTTTATGATGATTTATCCAAGCATGCGGTTGCATATCGTGCACTGTCACTGCTTCTGGAACGTTCACCAGGACGTGAGGCTTATCCTGGAGATGTATTCTATCTCCATTCCAGATTACTGGAGCGTTCCAGCCGTCTGAATGAAAAGGCCGGCGGTGGTTCTATCACTGCACTTCCTATCATTGAGACACAGGCAGGTGACCTTTCCGCATATATTCCTACAAACGTTATTTCCATCACAGATGGTCAGATCTTCCTGGAGAGTGACCTGTTTAACTCCGGTATGCGTCCGGCGGTTAACGTAGGTCTTTCCGTATCCCGAGTTGGTGGTGCTGCACAGGCAAAAGCCATGAAGAAAGCAGCAGGAAGTGTCCGTATCGATCTGGCTCAGTATCGTGAGATGGAAATCTTTACACAGTTCAGTTCTGATCTGGACGAGGCTACAACTCAGCAGCTGAAATACGGAAGCGGACTTATGGAACTTCTGAAACAGCCGCTTTCAAGCCCGTTAAGTCTTCATGAGCAGGTCATCACTCTTTGTGCGGCAACACACAAAGCAATGATGCACGTGGAAACCAAGAAGATGAAGAAGTATCAGAGAGATATGCTGGACTACTTTGACAGTGCTTATCCGGAAATCGGAAGAGAGATCGAGGAGAAGAGACAGCTTCCGGATGAACTGGCAGAAAAGATCGTGAAAGTGGCAGAAGAATTTGCAGATAAGAGCAGGTAGGTGTTGATATGGGCAGTACGAAAGAGATTCAGACTCGAATGAAAAGCATTCAGGACACCATGAAGATCACCAATGCCATGTATATGATCTCTTCATCCAAGATGCAGAAGGCCAAAAGAATCCTGTCTGATACAGAGCCGTATTACTATAATATGCAGGCAGCAATTTCCAGAATCCTGCGTCATATGCCGGATACAGAGCATCCTTTTTTCAGTATCCGTCATAAGATTGCGGAGGAAGACCGTAAGATTGGCTGTATCGTAGTTACCGGTGATAAGGGTATGGCAGGTGCCTATAACCATAATATCCAGAAAATGACAGAACAGTTTATGGCAGAGCATGAGCACTGCAAGCTTTATGTGCTGGGTATGGTAGGCCGTCAGTATTTCACGAAGAAACATATGGATATCGCAGAGAACTTTCCATATACAGTACAGAAACCGACCATGCACAGAGCGCGTCTGATCTCAGAGGAGATTGTCAGAGCGTTCCTGGACAGAGAACTGGACGAAGTCCGTATTTTCTATACGGAGATGCAGAGTGCAGTTACAATGGAGCCGGTGAATATGCAGCTTCTTCCATTGAAGAAAGCAGAGTTCCTGCCAAATCAGGCAATGCTTGCGGACATGCCACAGGAGGAAATCGTGCTGTCACCATCAGCCGATGTACTTCTGAATACCATGATCCCAAATTACCTGACCGGTCTGATCTATGGATGTCTTGTAGAAGCGTATGCCAGTGAAAATAATGCCAGAATGATGGCAATGCAGTCCTCTACGGACAGTGCAAAGAAGATGCTCAGGGAGTTATCCATTGAGTACAACCGTGCGCGTCAGGCTGCCATCACACAGGAAATCACTGAGATTGTCAGCGGTGCAAAAGCACAAAAAAGGAAGTGACGACGATGAACAAAGGTAAAATTGTACAGGTTATGGGACCTGTTGTAGACGTTGTTTTTGAAGATGGAAATCTTCCTGAGATTAAGGATGCCCTTGAGGTAGAGAACAACGGTAAAAGATGTGTAATGGAAGTTTCCCATCATCTGGGAAACAATATGGTACGCTGCATTATGCTGAGCGCAAGCGAAGGCTTACAGCGAGACAGAGAAGTCATCGCCACAGGAAGCGGCATTAAGGTTCCTGTAGGTGATAAGACACTGGGACGTTTATTTAACGTACTTGGTGATACAGTAGATGACGGTCCTTCCCTTGAGGGAGAACAGAAATGGGTCATCCACAGAGATCCGCCGGATTTCGAACATCAGAAACCGGCTGTAGAAATCCTGGAAACAGGTATTAAGGTTATCGACCTTCTTGCACCATATGCAAAAGGTGGTAAGATCGGTCTGTTCGGTGGTGCCGGTGTTGGTAAAACAGTCCTGATCCAGGAGCTGATCCAGAACATTGCCACAGAGCATGGCGGATATTCCATTTTCACAGGTGTTGGAGAGCGTTCCCGTGAAGGTAACGACTTATGGTCAGAAATGAAAGAGTCCGGTGTTCTTGAAAAAACAGCCTTAGTGTTCGGACAGATGAACGAGCCACCGGGATCCCGTATGCGTGTTGCTGAAACCGGACTGACAATGGCTGAGTACTTCAGAGATGAGGAACACAGAGATGTGCTTCTTTTCATTGATAATATTTTCCGTTTTGTACAGGCTGGTTCCGAGGTTTCCGCCCTTCTTGGACGTATGCCTTCAGCCGTAGGTTATCAGCCAACACTGGCTACTGAGATGGGTGAACTTCAGGAACGTATCGCTTCTACTAAGGATGGTTCTGTAACATCTGTACAGGCTGTCTATGTACCTGCCGATGACCTGACTGACCCGGCTCCTGCAACTACATTCGCTCATCTGGATGCAACGACCGTTCTTTCCAGAAAGATCGTAGAGCAGGGTATTTATCCGGCCGTTGACCCACTGGAATCTACTTCCCGTATCCTGGAGCCGGATGTTGTAGGTGAAGAACATTATGAAGTAGCACGTAAAGTACAGGAAATCCTTCAGAAATATAAAGAACTTCAGGACATCATTGCTATTCTTGGTATGGAAGAGCTTTCTGAAGAGGATAAGAGCACTGTATTCCGTGCAAGAAAGATCCAGAAGTTCCTTTCTCAGCCGTTCCATGTAGCTGAGAACTTCACAGGTATCAAGGGTAAATATGTTCCTCTGAAAGAAACCATCCGTGGATTCAAGGCAATCGTTGATGGTGAGATGGACCAGTATCCGGAAAATGCTTTCTTCAATGTTGGTACAATTGAGGATGTCATTGAGAAAGCAAAAACTGAGATGGGTCAGGAGTAATCGCTGAGAGGGAGTACTTGATATGGCAGATACATTTGGTCTTGAGATTTATGCCAGTAACAAGCTGGCCTTTGCAGGACGTGCCAGGACTTTAACTATTCCGGCTGTTGATGGTGAGCAGGCTTTTCTGGCACAGCATGAGAATATTGTTGCGGCTATTATTCCGGGTGAGATGCGTTTCGAGGAAGCAGATGGTACGAAACATGTTCTGGCTGTGAGCAGTGGCTTTGTAGAGATGATCAATAACCGTGCGAAGTTGTTCTGTCTGACAGCGGAGAGCCCGGAGGAGATTGATATCCGCCGTGCACAGGAAGCTAAGGAGAGAGCTGAGGAGCAGCTGAGACAGAAACAGAGTATTCAGGAGTATCATATGAATCAGCTGGCTCTGTCGAGAGCTATGGCACGACTTAGGGTTACGAGTCATAAAGATATTTAACGTTTTGATAAACGGTAGGAAAATCCCAGAGGGGACGCTTGAGCAGCGTCCCCTCTGGACACCCCTTGCGCTTCTTTTTTAGGAGCGCGAGTTTTTTTATGTGGGAAGTTATTAACTTGGCGGATTCGCCAGGTTGGGTCAAAAAAGTCACCGCGTGTTCGCGGTGGCTTTTTTTCGGTAGTGGGGAGTTGGGGGATGGGCTACGTTTTGAAATGCAGATAGATCAGATTTCGATATTTGTCTATCTACATAGATTTCTTCAGGGTGTGGAAGTCCTTTATTGCCTGCCAGCCGATCTTGGTGATCTTTTTCAGGTTGATGGAGTTGGTTCCGGCTCGTCTGGGTTTGAAGGTGATGGGGAGGAAGGTTACTTTTTCTTTGTAGTATACGAAGTAGGTGGTGAGCATGATGTTGGGGAGGTTGTAGTTTTTCGGGAGTCGGCAGATGTATTTGTTTACCAGGTCTGTGTGCATCAGGCGGAAGGGGGCGTTGGCATCCGGGACTTTTACGTGGAAGATCATGCGAAGGAGGAAGCATACCGTATTTTCTACGAACTTTCGGGATTTTCCGTCACCACGGACTTCACGGTTTCCGATGATGGCATCGAAAGAGTTTCTTTTTTTCCAGAACTGTTCAAATTCTGCAGGGTTGGTCTGTCCGTCAGAGTCAGTCTGGAAAATGTAATCTGCGTGATTTTTGATGGCATAACGGTAGCCGTAGAGCACTGTGGAACCGTGTCCACCGTTGGGTTTATCCAGGGCGATAAGCAGTGGATGATCTTTCATCTGGGCTTTGACAAGCTGCAGAGTATTATCTTTACTGCCGTCGTTAATGATTACCAGGCGGGATTTGCCTTCTTTGTTGTTACTTTCTACGATCGGGTACCAGTCCCGGATGGTCTGTTCTATATTTTCCGACTCATTATATGCCGGAATTACGATAAATAATGAAGACATAATGGAACTCCTTTTGTCGCTGTATATATTAGTTGGTATCTTTTATCTATCCAATAAGTTGCTTTTATTATACCGTACAGAACCAGAAACTGGCAATGGTTATAATGGCGGATTATTTGTCGAAATCAGTTCTGAAAATGAATGTTCTGTTCTGTAACAACCGGATAACGGATGAGCACATCAGCATCCAGATTCTCATGATGCATATTCACCGCGCTGATCTGGTGGTTTTCGTAAGTGGTGTAGTAGTAGATTCCCTTTGTGGCATTGCAGCAGGAAGTATAAAGGGTAATTTCATATTTACCGTCAGTTACTTCGCAGCATCCTCTCTGTTGGTCCACAGAACCCAGAATATGAAAGAACTGACTGATACTTTCGGATTCAGATTCGCCGGATCTGGAGTTCATTCTGGTAAAAGCTACTCTGGCGAAGCGGGAAGCGGAGGAAAGATCTCCGGGAAGTCCCAGGGCGCCCATGCCGCGGCTGTAGGAAGACAGGTCAAGACCAGGTGCGAAAGTGTTTTCAGGCTGGCGGGGAGACAGGGACATGTAGTTGTTGAGCTGGAACATCTGCTGTGGAAATGGGGGATTGTTGGTGAGAACACCCACAGGGTTGTCATAGATGTGCAGTCCGTCTTTCATGGATTCCACTGTAATGGAGCCGGAAGCATCTGCAATGATCCAGTGAAGCTGAGCGCAGGGGAAATACTCATTGAACGGAGTGTCTGTCAGGTTCATGCCGGATAATTTTTTCCTTGCTTCTGCCAGGCTGGCACACTGGGAAAGAATCCAGGGGATAAATTCGTACTGGGCTACATTTCCCAGGGAATCAGAAGGAGAAGCATAGGCTGCATTTCCTACGAAATTCAGTCCTGCCATTCCAAGTCCCTTTTCGTTGATGGCATCGTAATAAAGGGGATAATCCTCTGCCACATGAGCCATTCCGATGATTGCATAGTGATAATCCAGAGAATCTTTGGCATGACGGAAATGAAACGGATAGTTTCGTGGTGTGATGGTGATCTCGTCTCCATAGGTAAATTCATAATCCAGAGTTCTGCCGAAATAGAAATCCTGAGTTTTATAAGTTGCTGCTGTACACATATATTATACCTCCTGCGACAAAATAAAAATTTCATTGATATAAAAGTTTTCGTTTCTTTTTTGGGAATATTATTACTGTTCAGTTCGTGCCCAGTAACACGCTTTGCGATGCCCAGAATTTATGCCTTAAGGCATAAATTCGCGCCGTATGTCTCGGGATTTTGGCATATACATGCCAAAATACCTCGCGGAATAGTGGCGTTTGAACAGTAACAGAATATTACCACAAAAGCTGCCAGATATGCAAATGTTGCTTCTTTTTGTACGGAAAAACTTATTGTCAGTGAATAATAAAAAATAAATATAAAAATTCAATTTACTGTAGCTATTTCTGGTCAATATGTATTATACTGAACCCAGAAGAGGGGGAAAACTTTTATGGTCACAATAAAGGAAATTGCCAGACAGGCAGGGGTAAGTACAACGACGGTTTCCAATGTTCTGCATAAAAAGAATGCCAGAGTTTCCGCGGAAACCATAGAGAAGGTAGAAAGGCTGCTGGCAGAGAACAATTATATTCCAAGACTGGGACTGAATGCACTGACAAACAGGAGTTCCAGGATCATCTGTATCCTGATCACAACGCCGGAATTTGCCAGAGGATCTGCTTATGAGACACCGTTTTACGGGAATATGCTGGGACATCTGGAGCAGCTTCTCAGAGAAAGAGGATACTATATCATGATCTTTTCGGACAAAAATGTGGAGGAGATCGAGAAGATGACAGTTGGCTGGAATGTAGACGGGATCATTACGATCTCCATGCCGTACAGACACCTGCAGAAGATCGCAGGGTTGTCAGAAACACCTATCGTTTCCATAGACATGGATGAAATGCCGGAGGGAAATGAAACATATTATCAGATTACATCCGAGGATAAAAAGGGCGGCAGAGAGATGGCACGATATCTGATCCAGCAGGGGATAAAAAGGATCGTGTATCTGGCGAATGTAGATCATGGAGCTGACCATTTACGTTTCGTGGGTGTACGTGAGGCAGTACGTGAGGCAGATTGTGAGATTCTTCTGGAAGAGAAACGTCTGCCAAGGGATTATAGAGAAAGAAAAAAATGTTATCAGGATTTTCTGAAATATGTAGGAACAGACACAGCACTGTTTTTCTCCACAGATTTCAATGCAGCAGAGATGATTTCGTTCCTGCATAGAAATCATGTAAAGATTCCTGATGAGATTTCTGTAGCAGGAATGGACGATGATGTGTTTGCCAGCATTGTTTATCCGCGCCTTACTACTATTCGTGTGAATGTAGAAGAGAAAGCAGAGACTGCAGTAGAGGTACTGATGAAGCTGATAAACGGAGAAGAATGCGAAAAGAACGTATACAAGACAACAGTACAGCTTATAAAAAGGGAAAGTGTTAAAACTAAATCATAAAGCATAAAAGAGGAGAATGAAAAAATGAAGGTATTCAAGATTCAGGAAAACGGGATCAATATGGTATGGAAGGTCGCAGATACAGGCTGCGTAAGGCTGCTGCATTTCTCTGCACTGCCATTTGATGAGAGAACCATTGTAGACGAATACGAGGAGCAGGGCTTCAAACTTCTGGAGTTGGAGGCTGCAGGTTATGACAGACCGGACGAACGTCACGGAACCAAATATATCGTAACTGCGCCGGGCTACAGAATGCAGTATGCAGACCATAAAGATTACCGGAATGAAACAGGACGTAAGCTTGAGATCACCACACAGGATCAGGAATCCGGGCTGCAGGCAGTCAACCATTTTCAGTTTTTCGACGGTATTGCAGTAGTAAGATGCTGGTGCGAAGTTTCCAATATGGGAAAAGAAACCCAGACAATCCAGTATGTATCTACATTTAACTTAAACGGTGTGGAGAAAGAAGGACTTCTTTCCCGTGATGAGAAGATCAGGATCGGCGTGGTACATAATTCCTGGCAGAGAGAGCTTCTTCTGCAGGAATATACACTTCCGGAGGTTGGCCTTCAGAATTCACAGGTCAATATTCCCATCCGTTCTTCCAAGGCATTTGAACTGACCAACACAGGAAACTGGTCCACCAAGCATTATCTTCCTATGGGATACATCTCCAACACAGAAACTGGCAGCATGCTTTTCTGGCAGATCGAACACAACGGTTCCTGGCACAGTGAGATCAGTGACCTGACCAATCATTTGTATCTGCAGATCAGCGGACCTACAGATATCCATTCCCACTGGCACAAAGAATTAAAACCAGGAGAAAGCTTTACCACAGTACCAGCAGGTGTAGGTGCAGTGACTGGTGATCTGGGAGCTATGGCGAAAGAACTCACCAGCTACAGAAGAGCCATCAGAAGAAAGAATAAAGATAATGAGAAACTGGCTGTTATTTTCAACGATTATATGAACTGCCTGTGGGCAGATCCTACCACAGAAAAGGAATTCCCGCTGATCGATGCAGCAGCGAAAGCAGGATGTGAATACTTCTGTATTGATGCAGGCTGGTATGCAGATGGTTTCTGGTGGGATGAAGTCGGGGAATGGCTTCCGTCTGACAAACGTTTCCCGGGCGGGATCAAAGAAGTGATCGACTATATCCGTTCCAAAGGAATGATCCCTGGATTATGGCTGGAACTTGAAGTTATGGGAATCAAATGCCCGATGGTGGAGAAGATGCCGGAAAATGCCTTCTTCCACAGATTCGGAAAGAGGGTTTACGACAGAAGTAGATACCAGCTGGATTTCCGTCAGCCGGAGGTTATCGCCCATGCCAACAGTGTGATCGACAGACTGGTGAATGAATATGGCGTGGGATATATTAAGATGGATTACAATATCGAGCCGGGAGTAGGAACAGAAGTAGATGCAGAGAGTGCCGGAGAGGGTCTGCTTGAACATGAGAGAGCATATCTGGCATGGCTGGACGGCATCTTTAAGAAGTATCCGGATCTGATCATTGAGAACTGCTCCAGCGGCGGTCTGCGTATGGATTATGCCATGCTTTCCAGATACAGTATCCAGTCTACCAGCGACCAGGAAGATTACAGATATTATGCGACTATCGCAGCCAATGCACCGCTGGGTGTTGCCATGGAACAGGCTGCTGTATGGTCTTATCCGAAGTCAGGGGCAGATGAAGAAGAAACGATCTTCAATATGGTAAATGCCCTTCTTCTCAGAGTTCATCAGAGCGGTCATCTGGCAGAAATCACAGATGTACAGAAAGAACTTGTGAAAGAAGCACTGGATTATTATAAGACGATCCGTGATGATATAAAAACAGCATATCCATACTGGCCGTTGGGAACTTCCCATTATGATGATAACTGGTCTGCTCTGGCTCTGAATGCAGGTAAGAAACAGTACCTGTCTGTATGGAGAAGAGGAGGATCTGATACTCAGACCATTCCGCTTCCACAGCTAAAAGGCAGAAATGTAAAAGTACGCTGTGCATATCCCCAGAATCGCCCGGTTTCTTATCTGTGGAATGAAGAAGCAGGAACTCTCAGTGTGAAGCTGGAAACAGCTCCATGTGCGAGAACATTTGAAATTGAATGTACAGAAGATTAAGAGATAAGTGGCTGTCCATATACTTGTGCATGTAAGTCTGATGCTGTGTATGGACAGCTGTGAAATAATGAAATATATGTAAAAATGCCTATGATTTTGACCGCTTGGCAAAGTGACGAAAATGAATATTGTACAAACTCTACAATTCAAACTGGAAAAATAAAGGGTATTTCCAGGGGAAATTAGGCAAGATTTACAAAAAATACTCGAAACAGTCAGAAAAAGGTTATGTAGAAAACCGATAAAAATTTACAAGATTAAAACAAATTATATGTTGACAATTCACATAAAATTGGGTATATTTTAATGCATAAGACAAACAAACGTTGCTGTTATGGCGAAGACAGTAACAAACGTTGCAATAACTGAATAGAGGAGGACAGACAGATATGAAGAGAAAGAAAAAAGAATATCTGGAATGTGCGGCTTTTACAGTTCCGTCATTATTTCTTGTAATGCTGGTGTTTTACATTCCCTTTGTAATGAGTCTTTACTACTCACTGACAGAGTGGAACGGAATTTCCAAAGCACCGAAATTTATCGGGCTGGAGAACTTTAAGAAATTGTTCAGTGGTTCTTCAGATTTCATGCAGAGCCTGATCTTTACCGGCAAGTACACGATCATCTTCATGATCCTGGTAAACATCCTGGCACTGGCGATTGCAGTAGCTCTTGTACAGAAGATCCCGGCTGCGAACGTAATGAGGAGTATGTTCTTCATTCCGTATATTATGAGTATGACTATCGTAGGTTTCATCTGGAAATTCATTTTTTCACAGGGATTTGCAGCACTCTTTGAAAAAACTCATCTGGGATTCTTAAATCTCAGCTGGCTGGGTGACAGTCATCTCGCATTCTATGCGGTGGCCTTTGTAGGTATCTGGCAGGCACTTGGCTTCTATATCGTTCTGTATATTGCAGGACTTCAGGCAGTTCCTACAGATGTACTTGAGGCAGCAGAAGTAGATGGTGCTACTTCCTGGAAGAAATTTTTCAAAGTTACACTTCCACTTCTGGGACCATCCATCACAACATGTGTATTCATGTCCCTGACAAATGCCGTTAAGGTATTTGATATCATCCTGGCACTTACCAAAGGTGGCCCGGGAGGATCTACATACAGTGTAACACTTGATATTTACAGAGAAGCTTTCCAGAATAACAATTATGGTCTTGGATCTGCCAAGGCGCTGGTATTCTTTGTGATCATCCTGGTTATCACACAGCTGGTATTAAAAGCTATGCATAGCAGGGAGGTAGATTTATAATGACAATGGCCCAGAGAAAGAAAACGAAAAAGATAGTTCTTACAATTGTAATGCTTATCCTGGCGTTGATCTATATTTACCCTGTATTTCTGATGGTGATCAACTCCGTGAAGCCGTTCGGCGAAGTTATCATGGATGTAATCGCACTTCCAAGTAAGATCGAATGGAGCAATTACACCTATGTAATGGACAAAATGCAGTATGGCAAGCTGTTCCTTAACAACGTGATCATTACCGTGATCGGTATTGTGGGAATCATCGTATTCTCTTCTATGTCTGCTTATATCATCAGCAGAAAGAAAAACAAATATACCAAATTCGCTCAGTTCATGATCACAACACCTATGCTGATTCCGTTCCAGACTATCATGATCACACTTCTGAAAGTTATGAACATAGTTAATCTTTCCGGAAGCAAGGTAGGACTTGGAATCCAGTACTGGGGCTTCGGTATTCCGATGGCAGCATTTATTTATGGAAACTTCATGTCAACAATTCCCAAGGAGCTGGATGAAAGTGCATTTATCGATGGTGCAGGAACCTTCCGTACCTATCGTTCCATCATTTTCCCGCTTCTGAAATCTGTAACATTTACAGTCATCGTAATCGATGTAATGTGGATCTGGAATGACTTCCTTCTTCCACTGCTTATGGTCAACAGTTCAAACGAGACCAAGACACTGGTACTTTCCGCTTATACATTCGTAGGCCAGTTCAATACTCAGTGGCATTACGCAATGGCAGCCATGGTGCTGGCGGTACTTCCATCCATTATTATCTTTATCTTCCTGCAGAAATACATCGTAGAAGGTGTTGTTGCAGGTGCGGTAAAAGGTTGATGATCTGAAATCTGTAATAATGTAAATGACCGGTTAGTTTCATGCCGGACAGAAATAAAAACAATGAAACCAAAAGGAGGATTTTAAGATGAAGAAAAAACTGATCAGTGTAATGCTTTGTGCAGCAATGGCAACTACTATGTTCTCAAGCGTAGCAGTTCATGCAGAAGGTGATGACGAAGGCGAAATCTATATGTTTATCTCCCAGCCGGAGTATGCAGATGCCATCACAACTCTTATTGATGAGTACAAAAATGTAGAGCCGGGTGTTACTATCAACTATGAGACAACACAGAACGATTATCCTACACTTTTAAAGGCAAAACTTAATTCAGGTGAGTGCCCGGATATCTTCTCCTCCACATCAGGAAAAGAAATCGAAACATATAAAGAATACTCTCTTGACCTTACAGGACAGCCATTAGTTGATGCTATGGACGACAATGTAGCAGCAGCTATGAAAGATGCTAACGGCGAAGGCTGTTATGGTATGGCGATCAAAGGAAACTATTTCGGACTGATCTACAACCAGGATCTTCTGGATAAGGCAGGCGTTGAAAAAGTTCCGGAAACTATGACAGAGTTAAAAGATTGTGTAGAGAAATTAAAAGCAGCAGATATTACACCATTTACAAGTGGATATGCTGAATGGTGGGTATTCAAACACGCCTTCCAGCACTTTGCTGATGCAGCATCTGACGATGTACAGAAGCTGATTGCAGGATTCGAAGATGGCTCTGATTCTCTGAACAATTATCCGGTTCTTACAGATAATTTCTTTGATTTCGTTGATCTTGTAAAAGATAACGGAGATCAGAAACCTCTGGAAACAGATTTAAGTGCAGAAGAAGCAGCACTTGCTTCCGGAAAAGCAGCTATCATGGTTGGCCAGGGCGCATGGGTTGAAGGCGATCTGATGAAGATTAATCCAGATCTTAAGATTACATTCTCTGGATATCCGGTAGATGAAGATGCTTCTCACTGCCAGGTTATCACAGGATCTGACCAGGCACTTCGTGTAAACAAAGATTCTGAGAACAAAGATATTGTTCTTAACTTCCTGAACTGGTGGTACACATCTGACTATGGTCAGTCATGGTTCACAGATGTTGCAGGTGTAGTTCCTCCGATCAAGGGCGACTTTGATACAGAGTATGAAGTAATCAAACAGGGCGCTGCTTCTGTTGAAGAAAAAGGTGCAGCTCCTCTTGCAGTAATCTACTCTACAGACAGCTTCCATCAGGCATTTGGCGAAGCTATGCAGGCATATGTAGAAGGCAGCGCTTCTAAAGAAGATACAATCAGTACAATTGAACAGAAATACCAGGAAATTGACGGGGCTTCAAACTAAGACTAGCAGGTAAACATGAAAACTGAGGGGAGGAAGCAGTGCTTCTTCCCCTTGCTTTGTATAAAGAAAAGGAGATCAGAAATTTAATGAAATTTACAGAGGGCTATTGGGAGAAGAATGAAAGAGCCAATGCATCTTATGCATCTCAGGCATTTACAGCAGAAGCAATTCCGGGAGGAATGAGAATCGTTTCTCCGTTCAGACAGATCACAGACAGAGGCGGCGCACTGGATGTAGGAACTATCACTACAGAATTTACTTCTGTACGTAAAGATATCATCAGTGTAAGAAGCTATCATTATGAAGGTTATGTAAAAGGCGAACCAAGATATGAACTGAATGAAGATCCACAGGAAACAGAGGTGGAGATTACAGAAGATGAAGCTGTGATGAAAGCCGGAAGAATGACTGTAAGAGTTGATCTGAAAGATTTCAAGATCACTTATGAAGCAGATGAAAAAGTTCTTACAAACATTGGATTCCGTAATCTTGGATACATGCAGTATGACAGAGCTACACTGACCAAGTTCCCGGAGCCAAATTATATGGCAGCACAGTATCAGCCATATATGGTAACAGAGCTTTCTCTTGATCCAGGTGAATGCGTCTATGGACTTGGAGAGAGATTTACAGCATTCGTAAAGAATGGACAGGTAGTAGATGTATGGAATGAGGACGGCGGTACAGCTTCTCAGATTTCCTATAAAAATATTCCGTTCTATGTAACAAGCAAACATTACGGTGTATTTGTTGACCACAGCGATAATGTTTCTTTCGAGATCGCCAGTGAGAAAGTTGAGAACGTAGGATTTTCCGTAAAAGGCGAAGAGATCCGCTATCATGTGATCTACGGTGATGACATTAAAGGTGTACTTGAGACTTATACAGACCTGACCGGCAAACCGGCGCTGCCGCCTGCATGGTCCTTTGGATTATGGCTGTCCACATCCTTTACAACCAACTATGATGAAGAGACAACCAACTCCTTTATCCAGGGAATGGCAGACAGAGATATTCCGTTAAGTGTATTCCATTTCGACTGCTTCTGGATGAAAGAATTCCATTGGTGCGATTTCGAATGGGATTCCAGAATTTTCCCGGATGTACCTGCAATGCTGAAACGCTATAAAGAAAAAGGACTGAAGGTGTGCGTATGGATCAATCCATATATTGCACAGGGAACAGCGTTCTTTAAAGAGGGAATGGAAAAAGGATATTTGTTACAGCGTGCAGACGGAATGGGCGTAAAACAGATTGATAACTGGCAGCCTGGAATGGGTCTGGTAGACTTTACAAATCCGGGTGCAGTAAAATGGTATCAGAACAAACTGAAGACTCTGCTGGATATGGGTGTTGACTGCTTCAAGACAGACTTCGGTGAAAGAATTCCGATCGATGTAAAATATTATGATGGATCTGATCCTGTTTCCATGCACAACTACTATACATATCTTTACAATAAAACAGTATTCAGCCTTTTGAAAGAGGTAAAGGGAGAGGGAGAAGCAATCCTCTTTGCAAGAAGTGCTACAGCAGGTGGACAGCAGTTCCCGGTTCACTGGGGCGGTGATTGTTCTGCAACCTATGCTTCCATGGCCGAGAGCTTAAGAGGAGGTCTGTCGTTTACTTTATCCGGATTTTCCTTCTGGAGTCATGACATGGGTGGATTTGAAATGACAGCAGCGCCGGATGTATACAAACGCTGGCTGCAGTTTGGCCTTCTTTCCACACACAGTCGTCTCCATGGCTCCAAGAGCTACCGTGTACCGTGGCTGTTTGATGAAGAAGCAGTAGATGTATGCCGTAAATTTACAAAACTGAAATTAAGATTACTTCCGTATCTGTACTCCATGGCTGTAAAATCACACAGAACGGGTATTCCGTCCATGAGAGCAATGATCATGGAATTTAATGATGATCCTGCAGTGAAATATCTGGATATGCAGTATATGTTAGGTGACAGTATTCTGGTAGCTCCGATCTTTAATAAAGAGAGCCATGTAGAATATTATCTGCCGAAAGGAAAATGGACTCATCTGTTAAGTGGTGAAGTCAAAGAGGGCGGAAGATGGTATGAAGAAACTTATGATTTCTTCTCACTCCCGGTATTTGTAAGAGAAAATACCCTGCTTTCAATCGGTGCAGTAGATACTACCGTTGATTATGAACTGGAAAAAGACGTCCAGATTCAGGTTTATGAACTGAATGAAAAAGGATCCTGCGAAGTAGTAACGCGTAAGGGTGAAACTGCATTTACAGTAAATGCTGCAAAAGAAGGAAACAAGCTTGTTCTGGAAACAACCAAAGAGAATCCGGGAATGACTTACCTTCTCAGAAATATTCATGAAGTTTCTGCAGTTGCAGGTGGAAAAGTAGTAAAAGACACAGAAGACGGAATTGTTCTTGCACCGGAAGGATGCAAACTGGAGGTTACAATTTGAATTATGGAAAATAACAGAATTCTTCAAAAGGGGGAGTGCGTGATCCGCAACTCCTTCTGGAACAGATATATTGATCTGGTAAAAAACAGTGTAATTCCTTATCAGTGGGATATTCTCAATGACAGAAGAGAAGATGCAGAACCAAGTCACGCCATTGACAATCTGCGTATTGCAGCAGGCGAAATGGAAGGGCATTTTTATGGACAGGTTTTTCAGGACAGCGATGTATATAAATGGCTGGAGGCAGTTGGCAATATCCTGATGCTGGAAAGAGATGAAGAACTTGAAAAACAGGCAGATTCTGTCATTGATCTGATTGCAAAAGCACAGGAAGAAGACGGATATCTGGATACATATTTCTCCATCGAGGGGCCGGATAAAAAATGGACAGACGTACTGGAGTGCCATGAATTATACTGTGCAGGCCATTTCATTGAGAGTGCAGTAGCTTATTACAGAGCAACCGGAAAAGAAAAGATCATTCAGGTAGCATATAAACTGGCTGATTATCTGGATACTGTTTTCGGACCGGAGGAAGGAAAACTTCATGGTTATCCGGGACATCAGGAAATTGAGATTGCGCTGATCAAACTTTATGATCTTTCCGGAAATGAGAAGTATCTGAAACTTGCCGGATACTTCATCAATACCAGAGGAACCAACCGTTTCTTTGAGGATGAATTTGAGAAAAGAGATCATATTAGTTTCTGGGCGAAAGCAAGAACAGAGGAGCCCAATCAATATTATAATCAGTATCCATACAGTTATTACAACCAGTTCCAGAGTCCTGTAAGAGAGCAGAAAAAAGCAGTGGGACATGCGGTGCGTGGTGTATATATGTATACTGCAATGGCCGATCTGGCGGCGAAAACAGGAGATAAAGAACTGTTCAAAGCATGCCGTACAATCTGGGATGATATCGTAAACTGTCAGATGTATATCACAGGTGGAATCGGATCTACCAATTCCGGTGAGGCATTTACGAAAGATTATGATCTTCCGAATGATACAAATTATTCAGAAACCTGCGCGTCTATTGGTCTGATCTTTTTTGCCCAGCGTATGCTGATGACAGAGACAGATTCCACTTACGGTGATGTAATTGAGCAGGCACTTTATAATACAGTACTTGGTGGAATGAATTATGAAGGAAACAGATTCTTCTATGTAAATCCTCTGGAATCTGTGCCGGAAGTATGCTATGACAACACACAGCGCCACCATGTAAAACCGGAAAGACAGAAATGGTTTGCGTGTGCATGCTGTCCTCCGAACATTGCCAGACTGATTGGTGGACTGTGGGATTATGTTTACACAGCAGCCAGAGATACAGTGAATGTACATCTGTATATTGCAGGTGATGCGAAAGTGCAGGTGGGAGATAGTGTACTGAATATTACTCAGACGACTTCTTATCCTGAGAATGGTAAGATCCATTTTACAGTTCAGGCAGATACAGAACGTGAGATTACACTGGCACTGAGAATTCCAGGATGGGCAGAACATTATGCAATGCATCTGAATGGACAGGAGATTGTACCGGATAAAGTAGAGAAAGGCTACGCATACATTACACGCCAGTGGGCAGAAGCCGCAGAGCTGGAAGTAGAATTTGAGATGCAGCCGCGTTTCATGTGCGCAAACAGAAAGATCCACTACGATCTGGGACGTACAGCCATTATGAGAGGACCTGTGGTTTACTGTCTGGAAGAAGTGGATAACGGCAAATATCTGGATGAGCTTTCTGTGGATACACAGGCAGGCCTGACAGAAGAGAAGAAAGAAGAATTCGGCGGATTTGTAGCACTGAAGGCGCAGGGAAGCAGGCTTCACGTGCCGGAAACAGATCAGCTTTATATGAATTATAATGCCAAGAGAGAGAAGGCAGAACTCACTGCAGTTCCATATCATCTGTGGAATAACAGAGGACTGGGCGAAATGCAGGTATGGGTGAAGGCTGAATAATCTGGCAGCAACAGTTTATAAAATTTTTAGACTTTCGACAAAAAATAGGACTGGACAAATCATTTGTCCGGTCCTATAATAATATTCACCAGAGATCTTCTGGTAATTCAATCCCGCCAGCTCGGCGGTAAATTCCACTTTATTTTTATGAAACACATAAGAGAGAATAGGGAGGTGATGCGTATGTATTTTTTCACCTTTTTCCTGTGATGATTGCGTGGACTGCCATGATCATGGATCTGAGGACTGCCCGGATCGATAACGGCTGGATCTTGTTTTCCATGGCTGTGGGAGCTGTCTGCTGTACAATGGAAAAAGGCATTGCCGGAATGTTTTTTTACGCTGCAGGAAGCAGCATACCATTGATCCTGATCATCCTGTTTGGATTTGGCATGCTGGGTGCAGGAGATATTAAACTTTTCTGTGCACTGGGAGGTGTGATGGGCACCGCCGGCATTCTGAAATGTATTCTTGTTTCCTTTATTCTGGGAGCATTCATTTCAGTTCTGATCTTAATGTTCAGCCGCAGTTTCTGCGAAAGAATCCTCTACTTCATTTGCTATATCGGGCAGACTGTCCGGGAAAGGAAAGTAATACCTTACCGCAGGAAAGACATATCTGCTTCGGAGAATTTTCATTTCACCGTTCCGATCTTTCTGAGTGTTGTGTTATATGCGGGAGGTGTTTATTAAAGGAAATTGAAGAAAAATATATTCGCAGTCTGCGATCTGGAGGTAGATTATGCCCTGAATTTCATGGACTATCTCAATCAGAAAAAGAACATCCCTTTTGAGATACAGGTATTTACAGCAGTAGAGAACCTGATCGCCTATGGGAAAAAGACACGCATAGAGTTGCTGTTGATCTCCGGACGTGCCATGTGCCGTGAAGTCCGGGAATTAGATATTGGGAAGATCATCATTCTGTCGGAGGGAGTACATTCTCCGGAGCTTGATACCTATCCCAGTGTGTATAAGTACCAGTCTTCTTCTGATGTGATCCGTGAAGTGATGGAGTGCTACGGGGCTGAGAAAAAGACAGTCCCCGGGCAGTACACAGTGCTGAAAAAGACCACGGAGATGCTGGGTGTTTTTTCTCCGCTGGGGCGTTGTCTGAAAACTTCCTTTGCGCTGACATTAGGGCAGATACTTGCGAAAGAAAGAGCAGTGCTTTATCTGAATCTGGAAGAATATTCCGGGTTTGAGGAACTGATGGGGAGAGGATTTGCCCATAATCTGAGTGATCTTCTCTATTATGTACGGCAGGATAATCAGAATCTCATCCATAAGATGAACAGCATGGTCCAGAGCATCAATAACCTGGATTATGTTCCTCCTGTACAGACACCGGCAGATATCAGAAGTGCAGCGTGGAAAGACTGGGAACGGCTTCTGCAGATGATCAGTACAGAAAGTTCTTACGAGGTGATTGTTCTGGATATAGGGAATGGCATTGATGAGAACTTTCAGCTTCTGGATCTGTGTAAACGGATCTACATGCCGGTGTTGTCTGATGCCGTTTCCATGTGCAAGATTGCGCAGTTTGAGAATCTGGTGCGCATATGGGATTTTCCACAGATCCTGGAGAAGACTGTACGGATCAGCCCTCCTTTCCATATGGTCAGTTCGCCTTCACCTGCCTATATCGAGCAGCTGATGTGGAGCGAACTGGGAGATTATGTGCGGGAACTGATCAGAAAGGAAAAAGGATGAATGACGAATGAATAACGAAACATTTCGTATACTCCGGCAGATGCTTATGGAACATCTGGATCTGTCCAGAGAGCTGACGGATAAGGAGATTCTGGAACAGATTGATGAACTGCTTCTGGATCAGGGGCAGGAGGTTCATATTGCTTTGAAAGATAAGGTGATCCTGAGGCAGGAGCTGTTTTATTCCGTCCGTAAACTGGATGTGCTTCAGGAACTGGTGGAGGATGAATCTGTAACAGAGATCATGGTGAACGGACCGGAGACTATCTTTATAGAGAGAAACGGTAAACTGATGAGATGGCACAAGAGTTTCACATCCAGAGAGAAACTGGAAGATGTGATCCAGCAAATTGTCGGGAAGTGTAACCGTGTAGTCAATGAATCTATGCCTATTGTGGATGCCAGGCTGGATAATGGTGCCAGAGTGAACGCAGTGGTTTACCCGGTAGCGTTAAATGGGCCGATCCTGACAATCCGGCGTTTCCCGGAACACCCCATTACAATGGAGAAACTTATAGAACTGGGGAGTATTACTCAGGAATGTGCACAGTTTCTCCAGAAACTGGTAAATGCCAGATATTCCATGGTCATAGGCGGAGGAACCGGCAGCGGCAAGACGACTTTCCTGGCAGCACTGTCAGAATACATTCCCAGGGATGAACGACTGATCACCATAGAAGATAATGCAGAGCTTCGCATCCATGGGATTGAGAATCTGGTGCGTCTGGAAGCAAAGATGGCCAATATGGCAGGTGCTCCTGCTGTTACCATTCGTGATCTGATCCGGTCGGCATTGCGTATGCGGCCGGACAGGATCATTGTGGGAGAGGTCAGGGGCGGGGAAGCGATGGATATGCTTCAGGCACTGAACACAGGGCACGAAGGGTCACTGTCCACAGCGCATGCCAATTCAGCAGAGGATATGCTGTCACGTCTGGAAACCATGGTCCTTATGGGAGTGGAGCTTCCACTGGAAGCCATTCGCAGGCAGATCGCATCCGGCGTGGATATCCTGGTACATTTGGGGCGTATGCGGGACAGGTCCAGAAAGGTGCTGGAAGTAACCGAAGTGTACGGCTTTGAAGACGGACAGATCCGGATCAGGCCGCTGTATCAATGGCAGGAGGGGAAAGGGCTGGTAAAGACTGCACCCCTTCTCCATATGGAAAAACTGGAAAGAGCAGGGATTGAACTATGAAAGGGAAAGTAAAAGAACGATCATACAGGAAAACAGATTATGAACAGTATCATTTTTCGGTAAAGGAACTGGTGAAATATCTGGGGCAGGCGGCAGCTTTATGTATGGCAGCAGATTACTTGTTTTACAGAAATCTGTGGCTGCTTATGTCTATTATTCCGGTTTCCGTCTTTTATCTGAAATGGCAGAGAAACCGAATGATCCGGGAGCGCAGGAAAAGATTGAATTATCAGTTTAAGGATGCACTCACTTCTCTCAGTGTGGCTGTGCAGGCAGGATATTCAGTGGAGAGTGCGGTGATCTCCTGTGTACGGGATTTGGAACGCCTTTATGGAAGAGGCGCAGATATTGTGGAGGAATTTCGGTATATTGAGAGTCAGCAGCATGTGAGCGTACCCCTGGAAGAACTGTTTATGGATCTGGGTGAGCGAAGCCAGGTAGAGGATATTGAGAATTTTGCATCTGTTTTTTATACGGCGAAGAGAACAGGTGGAGATATGAACAGAGTGATCCAGAAGGTGGCGCGGATGCTGGGAGACAAGATCGATGTAAAGAAGGAGATTGAAGCGACACTGGCTGCGAAGAAATCAGAGCAGATGATCATGAGTTTCATGCCTGCAGGAATCATTGTATATCTTCAGATGACTTCGCCGGGATTCTTAAGTGTTCTTTATGGAAATCCCTTTGGAATTGCCGCAATGAGTATCTGCCTGGCTGTTTATGGAACTTCTTACTGGCTTGGCAGAAAGATCGTAGATATAGAGGTATAACAAGAAGAATGTGGGTACATATTGCCGTTTTTGGTATGATCCTGGCTCTGTATGTGGGATGGAGAAAGGGCTGGATCCCATCGGAAGGTATCGGCGGAAGAGAAGGAATAAGGCTTTTTATCACAGTTGCCCTGGCAGGCAATGTGCTGGGAATGCTTCTCACAGCAGGAGGCAGCGGACAGGTGTACTCCCGGGGATATCGACTGGAAAAGGAGGATACAGGATCTTATGAGAAGGAATTCATGGTATCCGTGGATGGAGAAGAAGCAGGCACCCTGCACATTCAGGTACCGGAAAAAGAATCTGAAGAACAAAAAGGACAGGAACAGAGTCAGGAACTGACACAGGAAGAACAGGAGAAAAAGGATCTTGCAGAAGAAGTTGCCAGATATAACGAAGAGAAGGCAGATCCGGATTATTACTATCTTCCTGATGAGATTGAAGGAAAAACCCTGACATGGGAAACTCCGGAAGATACTTCCGGAAGATTGCTGACAGGCCTGTTTCTGGCTGCGGCTATGGTTGTTCTTGTTATGAAAGGAAGAGAAGAACAGGTTCAGATCCAGAAACGATATGAAGAACTTCTGATGGATTATCCTGGCCTGATCATGAAATTTACTCTTCTGGTACAGGCAGGAATGACTGTGCGGAAAGCATTTCAGAAGATAGCTGCAGATTACAGGAGAAAGAAAAACAGGAAACCAAGAACTGCCTATGAAGAAATCCGTACAGTCTGCTATGAAATGGAGAGCGGAGTCTCGGAAAGTGAGGCATACCGGAGATTCGGGGAACGATGTGGTCAGGCGAAATACAAAACACTGGCTACACTTCTGATCCAGAATCTTCAGAAAGGAAGTAGCCAGATGGCAGATATGCTGGAACGGGAATCTGTGGAAGCATGGGAAGAGCGTAAGCGGAAAGCCAGAGTTCTGGGCGAAGCCGCAGCTACGAAACTTCTGTTTCCCATGATGCTGATGCTGGTGGTAGTTATGGCCATTGTGATGATCCCGGCATTTCTTTCCTTTTATGGAGGAACCTGAGATATAAGAACGGAGGGGAAATATGAAACAATTGAAACAACTGAAAAGACTTCTGTGTAATTTCGCAGAAGAAGAGGACGCGGTAGGCGTTGTAGAGATCATTTTGATTCTGGTGGTCCTGATTGGACTTGTCATTATTTTCAAGGAACAGCTGACGAATCTGGTCAGAAGCATTCTTTCCAAAATCGCGAAACAAAGTAACTCTATTTGATGAAATAACTGCAGGGAGAAGGTGTACTCAGAATGAAAAACAATGGAAAAAAGGCAAGTATCACTGTTTTTCTGGCATTGATCTTAAGCCTTTTACTGTCTCTTATATGTACCAGTATCCAGTCTGTACGGATGGCATCTTCCAGAATGCAGATCCTCAATAGCATGGATATAGGACTGTATTCGCTGTTTGGCCAGTATGACAGAAAGCTGCTGGAGGATTATGAGCTGCTTGCACTGGATGGTTCCATGGGCGGAGGACGGCTGAATCTGGCGGAGATCTGTAATAATCTGGAGTCTTATATGAAACCTGTACTCAGCCAGAATGGGAGAAAATTGAAACTGAAGCAGAGCGGACTTACAGGATACAGCCTTCTGACTGATCATAACGGAGAGGTTTTTTACCAGCAGATTGTACAGTATATGAGGGACACTCTGGGAAGTCAGGGAGTACAGCTTCTCCTTAACAGAATGTCAGAAAGAGAAAGAAAGACACAGGAAGCAGATAAGAATGCCAATACAGCAGAATCAGGTGATACAGTAGAAAACTATGATTCTGCCATGGATAAGGCTGCCCAGGAAAGTAAGAATGCACAGGAGACTCCTAAAGGGGAATTCTCAACAGGACAGGGAAATAACTCTGTAGTTCAGCCTCCATCTGCAGTGAAGAATCCTATTACAGTAATAAAGAGAATTATGAAAATGGGCGTTTTGGAACTGGTGCTTCCCCTTGGAAAAGGGATTTCCGGGAAAGAAATAAATACAGGCACTTTGCTCTCGGGCAGAGAGCAGCAGAAGGGAATGGATATGCCGGATGGGACTACAGCAGAAAACAGCTATACAGCTAGCATTCTTTTTCAGCAGTATCTGCTGGATCATCTGGGAAATTATACAGATCCGTCCACTTGTGGCCTGGCATATCAGATGGAATATATTTACGGAGGAAGAGACAATGATATGGATAATCTGAAGAGTGTGGCGGCTAAACTGCTGTTTATCAGGGAAGGAGTAAACTTCGCCTGTCTGATGGCAGATACCGGGAAACGAGCGCAGGCAGAGGCACTTGCAACAGCTATAGCAGCAGGCTTTCTGGTTCCTCCGGCAGCAGTGGTGATCGAAACGGCACTTATTCTGTGCTGGGCTTTCGCAGAGAGTGTCCTGGATGTAAGGGAACTGTTCGCAGGGGGCAGGATTCCGCTGGTAAAAACTTCAGATCAGTGGCAGATTTCTCTGGTGAATTTATCAGAACTGATGTCGGGTCTGGATACATTCAGGAGAAGTGATGACAGTGGAATGTCCTATGAGGACTATCTGCAGGTTCTGATCCTGACAGTGCCCAAAGGAAAAAAAGTTCTGCGTTCCATGGATATGATAGAGAATTCCATACGCAGCCAGGGCAGACCTCATTTCTGTCTGGATTCCTGTATCGTGGCGCTGGAGGCCTTTGCAGATGTGAATGCGGAGAATAGAAAAGATTTTCAGGTAATCCGTCAGTATGCCTATGAATAAAAAAGTGTAGAAAATATGCGAAATATGAAAAGAGGTGCGAAAAGATGCTTTTGCAGAAGGAAATGGTGAAATGCGTAAAAGAAATCAACGAAAAGGAACTCAGTAAAAAAGAAAATCAAATAAAAGAAAGGAGTAACTGCTCTCTGACAACAAAAACAATCTTTTTTCCCCCGAAAAAAAGATACAGGCCTTCTGTGAAAGTATCTTTTTGCACCTCTGTATGGCGAAGGGCGAGTCTGGCTGTGGAAACTGCACTGGTACTGCCGCTGTTTCTTATGGGCGCAGTGACCATGATCTCGTTTATGGATATCTACAAGGTTCAGACGGAGCATCTGAGCAGGCTGTGTGATAAAGTGAAACAGGCGGGAATGTATGCTTATCCTGCAGGACAGAACAGTCTGGAGAATATTGTACTGCCGGATATTTATTCCTATGAACCTTTCGGCGGGCTGGTTCCCCTGCCGAAAATGATCACCTGTAATCAGGTAAAAGTTCATGCATGGGTCGGAAAGACATATGAAGACACAGGAGAAAATCAGGAAAACATAGAAAATATGGTTTATATTTCGGAAAGCGGAAATGTATATCATAAGAATCCGGGATGCAGTTACCTGAATGTGTCACTACGGCAGGTATCAGGGAGCTCCATACTGTCCATGAACAATGCACATGGAGAGCATTATACTGCCTGTGAAACCTGCAGCAGAGGCCAGGAACCTGCAGGCGTTGTCTACATTACAGGTCAGGGGAACAGGTATCATAATCTGGAGTCCTGCAGTGGGTTGAAGAGAACTGTAAAGCTGGTAAAGGAATCTGAGGTTTCAGGAATGGGTCCGTGCAGCAGATGCGGATGATGATAAATATAAAAGAAAAAATATAAAAGAAAGGCAGGACAGGGGATTTATGATAAAAGAAGGGGTTGTACTGGTATTTCTTGGAATCAGTACCTGGACGGATCTTAGAAAGAGACAGGTGTCTCTGATCATTACCGGTCTTTTTGCAGCAGCAGGGCTGGGATGGATGTTGTATCAGGGAGCACTCTCAGCAGAACTTCTGCTTTCTGTCGGCCCGGGAATGTTTTTCCTGGGATTAAGTGTTCTTACAGGAGGAACTTTGGGAATGGGTGATGGATGGATCATAACTGCACTGGGAATATTTCTGAAACCGGAAGAATTGTATGAAATGCTTCTGGCAGCAGTCCTGATCAGCGCTGCCTGGTCTGGAATCCTGATGGGGATTTTTAAAAAGAAAAGAAATACAGAGATCCCTTTTGTGCCATTTCTGCTGGCCGGATATGCAGGAGGTTTATTTTTATGGAAATAAAAAGCATCAGAAGAACAAATACTGCAAAATTACAGAAAGGAAGCCTGACTGTGGAAGCCGCGTGCGTGATGCCGGTGATCCTTCTGACTTTAACAGGAACACTTTATTTCTGCTTTCATGTACATAACAGGGCATGGCTGACTTCAGCGGCTTATGAGTCTGCATTATGTGGAAGCATGGAAGGAATAAAAAAGAATGGATCTGCCTGTGATGCGGCCAGGATGCGCAGTGAAGAACTTGGCAGCACGGGATTTTTCGGGACAGAAAATCTCACAGCACAGACGCATGTGGGGAAGGAAGTGCAGGTTACATATGATCTGGATACGGTTTCTCAATACGGCAGTTTCTCCTGGCATGTTCGTGCAGAAGGAAGGGCCAGAATAACAGATCCGATGAAGTATATACGAAAGATCCGTGCAGCAGCTGCGATCCTGAAAGGAAGGGAGGGATAAGGTGAAAACAGAGTATAAAAGAGATATGAACCATAATTACCTGATCCTTTATGGGGAAGAGGAGATCAATACAGATTCCTATCAGGTGCGGATGCTGGTAGGAAATATCATTCCCTCTCTTCTGAAATGCCGGATACAGGGAATGGACGGGAAATTTATGGTGTATTTCGATATTACATCCAGACAGGCGCTGAACAGATTATATGAAGAGAAGAAAATGGGGATCGAAGATCTGAGACGCATTTTCGGCGGATTCGTAAAGGTGATGGAGGATACCGCAGAGTATCTGATGAATCCGGGACAGCTGGTACTGGCACCGGAATACATCTTTACAGATATGGAAGAGGGGCAGGTTTATTTCTGCCTGATGCCTGGATATGACAGAGATATCAAAGAGCAGTTTCAGGCACTTACGGAATACATTCTGCCGAAAATTGACCATGAAGACGGCGTTGCAGTTATGCTTGGGTATGGAGTTTACAGAAGAGCGATGGAGAACAGTTTTCATCTGGAACATATTAAAGAAGAATTATATAAACTTCCTGAAGAGCGGGAAATTCCGTCAGCAGAAGAAAAGGATCTGTTCGGGGATGAACAGAGAATGGAGCCGGAAGAAAAGGATCGGTTGGAGAATGACAGAATAGAATTTGTGCGTGAAAACAGAGCTCCGGAGATAAAGAACAGTGCAGGGCAATCTCTACGGAAAGTACTGCCGGCAGCAGTCAGTCTTGTTATTCTGGCAGGTATTGCAGCAGCTACGGTGATGGGGTATCTGCCATATCTGGAAACAGGAGTTTTACTGGGGGCAGCGCTGCTGATACTAATGGCGGCGATGGGAATTTCATGGATCATGAAAAGGCGGACAAAAGAAACGCCTTCTTCTGCACAGAAATCCCGGAGGCAGAAAGAAGGACAAACAGAATACGGAGACTCAGAACTTTTCGGGAAAAAAAGTGATTTTCTGCATAAAAAAGAATCTCCAAAAGTATTCGAGAGAACAGAAAACAATGGAAATGCAGAGCTATTTCAGGAAGAAAGAAGCGTATATGGAGGCATGGAATCTGTTCAGAAAGAAAAAAAGAGTATGTGTAATGGGAATTTCGGAGAAACCATGGTTCTTTCGGCAGCAGTAACGTCAGGTCCGGCAAGTTTCGTAAGCAGGGAACCGGGAGAACTGGCAACTATATATCTTCAGGAAGACCTGACAGTGGTAGGAAAGCTTGCCAATGCCTGTGATGCAGTCATAGATCTTCCCACAGTGAGCAGGATCCATGCGAAGATCCGGAAAAAAGAAGAGGGGTATTACCTTACTGATATGAATTCCAGAAATGGAACTATGGTAAACGGCCGCCTGCTCCTGCCGGATGAAGAGTACAGACTGCAGAATGAGGATGAGGTGGATTTCGCCCAGGCAAGATATGTGTTTCTGGAATAGAGACATGTCTGTTAAAGAATAAAGGTTTTGTAAATTCTTGCGTTTTTTGGTACAATTACAGAAGATACTGAATAGAAAAGAGGTTAAATGTGGAAGAACTGAAAAAAGAGCCTGTAACAGTCTTTTTGATCCTGGTCAATGCGTTGGTTTTTCTTGTAGTAGAATTCACAGGAGGATCTGAGGACACCCTGCACATGCTGCAATGCGGAGCTGCTTATACCCCATCCATTCTGGACGGGGAGTATTTTCGGATATTTACCTGCATGTTCCTGCATTTCGGAGCGAAGCATCTGGGAAATAATATGCTGGTGCTTTTTGTTCTGGGAGGAAGGATGGAACGTACTGTGGGACGGATCCGTTATCTTCTGATCTATCTTCTGGGAGGTATGGGCGGCAATATCCTCTGTCTTCTTCTGGAGATGAGAAGCGGCGATTTCGCTGTGTCAGCAGGTGCCTCCGGAGCGGTCTTTGCTATAATGGGAGCGATGATCTATGCTGTGATCAGAGGAAAGGGACATGTAGAAGATCTTTCTACCAGGCAGGTGCTGATCATGGCAGCGTTTTCTCTTTACTTTGGCTTCACCAGTGAAGGCGTGGATAATGCAGCCCATGTAGGCGGACTGATCTGTGGATTTATACTGGCAGTACTTCTGTATCATCCAGGAAAATATGAAAGGCAGAACCCTGACCAGGTGTGCTTGTAAGCGTAATGTGTCCATGATGTGCGAGAACAATCTCCTGAACAACTGCAAGTCCGAGACCGGTTCCTTCCGGTTTATAGGTAACAAATGGCGTCCAGACATGCTGAAGCTGATCCTGTGTCATCCCGCAGCCATTATCACTGATGGAGATACAGATTCCATTGTCATTTTTACGGAGACAGGCGGTGATCCTGCCTTTGGGATGATCGATGGCCTCGCAGGAATTACGGATAAGATTCAGTAATGCCTGACGCATTTTGATCCGGTCAATAAAAACAGGGGAGGAAATCTCTTCCAGATGACTTTCCAGTGTGATCCCCAGATAATCCAGTGTGTGTTTTTCGCTGGAGAGGACTTGCCGCAGGAAATCTGTGGGATTGGTGGGGATTGGGGAAATGGTTCCGGCATGGCTGAAGTCGGAAATCTGATTCAGAAGCTCCCTGACGTAATCCAGATTATCTGTCAGGCTGTCCCAGCCCTGCCAGGTGCAGATCTCGGGATGAGAGGACGCCATAAGCTGCAGTTCACTGACAATCAGGGCGATGGGATTACGTATTTCGTGTCCAAGTTTGGATAAGGTCATCTGAAATTCTTTTTTTAATTGTTCTGCTGTACTTTCAGTCTGCATATGTATCACCTCAGGGAAAGTGTACCACTGAGACAGCAGGATCATCAATCAGTTTCGTAGTGGAAAAATCGTATAGTTTCGCTGTAATTATTGCACAGACGAGGGATTTTGACGTAAAATGTCCGTATACGCAATGCGAAATTATGCGTGAAAGAAAAATAAATTCAACAAAATTTAATGAAAGAGGGAATTAAAAATGGATAATTGTATTTTCTGTAAAATCGCTAATGGAGAAATACCGGCTGCAACTCTTTATGAAGATGAAGATTTCAGGGTGATCCTGGACCTGGGACCTGCAAGTAAAGGCCACGCACTGATCCTGCCTAAGGCTCATGCAGCGAATATTTATGAACTGTCAGATGACATGGCAGCCAAGGCTATGGTTTTGGCGAAGAAGATGGCATCAGCTATGACAGAAGCGCTGAAATGTGACGGTTTCAATATTGTGCAGAATAACGGGGAGTGCGCCGGCCAGACAGTATTCCATTTCCATATGCACCTGATTCCGAGATACAATGGAGATACTGTAGGCATCACATGGAAACCGGGTGAATTAACAGATGAAGATAAAGAGGAGATCCTGTCAAAGGTAAAGGCACAGCTTGCCTGACCCCGAGACTTTATACAAAAGATGAAAAACACGGAGTTTGGAGCCATCTACGCCAGATACCGTGCCCGTTCAAAGCGGCTCGCAAGAGCAATTCTGAAGAATGAAGATGAGGCAGAAGACGTCTGCCATGACGTATTCGTAAAACTGTATAAAATGGGAGAGGAATTTGATACGTCCAGTGAGAAAAAGATGGAATCATGGATACTCACCACGACTGAGCGCACAGCGTTGGATTATTACAAAAAAGGATACAGGAAACATGAATATGCAGATTCAGATGAAATTGAGAGAGCGGCAGAAGTGCTTGCACAGAGCAGAAGCACTGTAGATGAAGTAATAGAAGTAATTGAAGCACATGATTCTGTGGGAGCGATTTTCAGGGAACTCAGACGCAGGAATGAGAGAAACTACGAAATCTATGTCAGAGTCAAGTTATGCCATATGCCGCCGGAAACCGTGGCACGACAATTTCATACTACATCCAATAATGTGAACAATATTGTCATGCGCACGAAGCGGTGGCTTATGAAAGAATATGACAGAAATTCAGATCTCTGAGAACAGAGGGAACAGTATGTTTATCTGGCTGCACATTCCTCGATGAGTTCCGTGATCTTTTCGATAGAATTCATATGACTGCTTCCTGACATTGCATCAATGTAGGTCTGGCGGTTATTATAAAGCTGTCGGATGGAATCCAGAAGCTTTTCTTCTGTGATCTCTTCTTCTTCCAGAACCATGCTGAAGCCCTGACGTTCGAAAGAACGGGCATTTAAGATCTGGTCTCCACGGCTGGCATTTGCTGACAGGGGAATAAGAAGATTTGGTTTCTTAAGGGCATTGATCTCACAGATCGCGTTGGCGCCTGCACGGGAAATTACCACATCTGCCAGTGCAAACATATCTGCCAGTTCCTGTTTGATATATTCATACTGAACATAGCCTTCTGTGCCATTCAGGCTTTCGTCCATTTTTCCTTTTCCACAGAGGTGGATCACCTGGAATTCTTTCAGAAGATCCGGAAGGATGCGGCGGATATTTTCATTGACGGAAGCTGCGCCCAGACTGCCTCCGATCACCATAAGTACGGGCTTGCTGTCTGTGAAACCACAGAATTTTCTGGCTGCTTCTTTATCACCGCTCAGAAGTTCCTGACGGATTGGTGTACCGGTAAGGACAGCTTTATCAGCAGGAAGGCTGCTGACAGTTTCAGGGAAATTACAGCATACCTTTGCAGCGGAAGGAATGCAGAGTTTGTTTGCAAGTCCTGGTGTCATGTCAGATTCATGGATGATGGCAGGAATTTTGCATTTTTTAGCTGCGATGACTACGGGAACAGTAACGAATCCACCCTTGGAGAAGACAACATCCGGTTTTAACTGTTTCAACAGTTTCTTAGCTTCTCCGAAACCTTTCAGAACACGGAACGGGTCGGTGAAATTTTTCACATCAAAGTAACGTCTTAATTTACCGGAGGAAATGCCGTAATAAGGAATGTGCATTTCTTCGATAAGTTTCTTTTCAATTCCGTCATAAGAGCCGATATAGGAAATTTCATATCCCAGTTCTTGCAGACGGGGAATCAAGGCAATATTTGGAGTAACATGACCGGCGGTACCGCCACCGGTGAGTACGATATGTTTCATAAGGATCCTCCTGATCATTTCGAAATAAAATAGAATAAAATGCCCTTTCAGGGCAGAAATTCTATCTTTAATATGAACCAGTACAGGAGAATTGTCAAGGAAAGTTGGAGATTATGAGAGATAAAATAAGCAGGTACAGAAGCGAAGAAGAGACAGATAAACTGCTGGAAGAACAGTTCATCAGAGAGGCAGAAGAGATGGAAGCACGGATACTGAGAGCAGCAGGGGCAGACCCCATGGAAGAGCCGCCTGAAGAATCCCAGGAAGAAATCAGCGCAGGATATGACCGTGTGATCGCCACCCTGAAAGCCAGCGGTGAATACCGGGAGGAAACAGAGGATCGTAAGCTTCTGGGATTTCAGGAATTTCAGGAATGGAAGAAAGAGATTGCCAGAGAACAGAAATTGTTTGAGAGAGCCGGTATTGCAGCAGTGAGCCTTCTGATCGTGTTTATGGCGGGAATGACAATAACAGCAGATAATACTTCTGCTCTGGAAGCTTCCAGAGCCATGTTTCATATAGAGAAACATGTGGAATCTGACGATCATCTTTCAGAAGAAACCAAAGAAGAAGCAAAAGAAAAATCCATAGAAGAACCAGAAGAACTAACAGAGGAATCCGCAGGAAAATAAAAAATTAAAAAAATTTTATTTTTTGTGTGATTTTGGAAGTGGCTGATTCGTATTATATATGTAGTGGAAATCTGCAAGTGGAAAAGATACCGGTTTTGGACTTGGTTAATTTTGTTTTTCGGGAAACAGTCACTTCACAAGAAAACAGATACAGGCAGGATGAATCAGCCGGTGTTTTGCAGATGTACATTACCATTCTGCACATCCATGTGTTTGTTCCGCAGTAGAGTACATTGAGATATCAGCAAAATCCAATATCCGAATGTGGCAGACGCATGAAAGAAGCCGGGAACTGTCTGAAATGATAGTTTCTGGCTTTTTTGAATATAGAATGTATTACTTTATTACTTGCCCGAAATGAACGTTACTGTTCACTCCGTTCACAGTAACGTAGCCAAAATTCATCCCAGATTGCCTGCGGCAATGGAATTTTGGCTTGTATGTCTCGGTATTTTGGCATATTCATGCCAAAACACCTCGCGGGATAGTGGTGTGTGAACAGTAACAAACGAACAATAATGCCCTTGAAATATCAGAAAAAAGCTGTTATTAATAACAATTGTATTGTATAATAAATACAATGATAAAGAGAAGTCCGAAAGGAGGTTTTTGTATGAAGATTACTTTTATCGGTGCTACTCATGAGGTTACGGGATCCTGCTATTATCTGGAAGCTGCAGGGCGTAAGTTCCTGGTAGACTGTGGAATGGAACAGGGACCGGATTATTATGAAAACGTGGAAATCCCTGTAGCCTGCGGAGAACTTGACTTTGTGCTTCTTACCCATGCACATATGGATCATTCAGGCAATCTGCCCGCAATCTATGCGAAAGGTTTCCAGGGGCCGATCTATGCGACAGATGCTACCTGCCACTTGTGTGATATTATGCTTCGTGACAGTGCGCATATTCAGATGTTCGAGGCTGAGTGGCGTAACAGAAAGGGCAAACGTCAGGGCAAACCGGAATTTGTACCTGCTTATACCATGGAAGATGCCATGGGCGTTATCAGGAATTTCGTGAGCTGTCCATATGAAAAGGTGATCACTCCTGCAGAGGGAATTTCTGTCCGCTTTATTGATGCAGGCCATCTTCTGGGATCTGCAAGTATAGAGCTGACGATCCGTGAAGGGGATAAAGAAGAGAAGATCGTCTTCTCCGGTGATATCGGAAATACAGGACAGCCGCTGATCAAGGATCCGGAGTATCTGCACAGTGCGGATTATGTAGTTATGGAGTCCACCTACGGCGACAGAAGCCATGGAGAAAAGCCGGATTATGTGAAGCTTCTGGCACAGATCATCCAGGAAACATTTGACAGGGGAGGAAACCTGATCGTTCCTTCTTTCGCAGTAGGACGTACACAGGAAATGCTGTATTTTATCCGTCAGATCAAGGCGGATAATCTGGTACACGGGTATGATGGATTTACGGTTTATGTAGACAGTCCTCTGGCAAATGAGGCAACGACTATATTTTCGGAACATCAGTATGACTGTTTTGACGAAGTGGCCATGGAACTGATCCACAAAGGAATTAACCCCATCAGTTTCCCAGGATTGAAGATATCTGTTACCAGTGATGATTCCAAAGCCATCAACTATGATGAAGAGCCCAAAGTTATTATTTCAGCCAGCGGAATGTGTGACGCCGGACGTATCAAGCATCATCTGAAACATAACCTGTGGGACGAGAGAAATACGATCCTGTTTGTAGGATATCAGGCAGTGGGAACTCTGGGAAGGGCACTGATCGAAGGTGCCACAGATGTGAAGCTGTTTGGCGAGCCGGTTCATGTAGCTGCACATATCAACAGAATGCCTGGAATCAGCGGACACGCAGATGTAAACGGACTTCTGGATTGGGCGAAAGCATTTGCAGAGGTCAGACCGAAGAAAGTGTTTGTCACTCATGGTGATGACGCAGTTACAGAGATTTTTGCCAAGCGTCTGAATGAAGAACTGGGATATGATACCATGGCACCTTTCAGCGGTACGGTTTATGATCTGGCAGAGAATGTATGCATTTATGAAGCAGAAGGAATTAAGATCCAGAAAGCATCCGTATCTCCGAAAGCATCCAGGGCAGCCCGGGCATTCGAGAAGCTTCTTTCTCTTGGCTATCGTCTTCTGTCTGTTATCAAGAAGAACGAAGGAATCCCGAACAAAGATCTGGAGCGTTTCTCGCGGGATGTCCAGTCTCTGTGTGACAAATGGGACAGGAAAGATATAGAATAAATTAAACAGCAGCCCCCGCAGTGAAGATCACCGCAGGGGCTGCTGTTATGAAAGAGAGTGCATTATTTATTTAATGCCTGTTTGATAGCGATTGTAAGCTGGTCAGGACATGAAGTGTTTTTGAAACCACATTTGATCCCTTCCAGGCGGGAGATCACTTCATCTGCATCCATACCCTCTACAAGTGCTGACACTCCCTGGGTATTACCGCTGCATCCGCCGAAAAACTGTACATTGTGAATTTTATGGTCTGCATCCATTTCAAACTGGATCTCCTGGGCACAGACTCCTTTTGTCTTATATACCATGGTATGATTCCTCCTGTTATTAAAAACAACATGATATCAGGATCCAAAAGTACACAGGTGTAAAATATTTTTAATTCTGATATCATTCATTTGTAATTCGCAAAAACTATTATATCAGAACACAAAAAAAGTTTCCATATAAATTAAAGATTTGCTATAATAAAAACAGCAGACTTTTTTGGGAGTCTGCTCACAAACAGATAACTACGCAAAAAGATTTTACAAAGAAGAGGTGTTTTAATATGAAATGTATCGGAATTATCGGAGCTATGGAACAGGAAGTAGCCAGAATTAAAGAGAAAATGCAGCATGTAACTATCACAACAAAAGCATCCATGGATTTCTATGAGGGAACTCTGGAAGGAAAGAAAGTAGTAGTAGTACGTTCCGGGATCGGTAAAGTAAATGCAGGAATGTGCACACAGATCCTTACAGACGTTTATCATGTGGAAGCCGTGATCAACACAGGAATCGCAGGAAGCCTGAACAACGACGTGAACATCGGAGATATTGTACTTTCCACAGATGTACTTCATCATGATATGGATGCCACAGGTTTCGGTTACAAAAAGGGCCAGATCCCGCAGATGGAGGAATTTTCTTTCCCGGCAGATGAGAAACTCCGTAAACTGGCAGCGAAAGTATGCGGGGAAGTAAACCCTGAGATCAGTGTATTCGAAGGAAGAATCTGCTCCGGAGACCAGTTTATCTCTGATAATGATGTAAAAGCAAAGATCATCTCCGAATTCGGCGGATTTGCAGTAGAGATGGAAGGTGCAGCCATCGGTCAGGCAGCATATCTGAATGGAATCCCATTCCTGGTAGTACGTGCGATCTCTGATAAAGCAGACGGAAGTGCGAATATGGATTATGCAGAATTCGAAATGGCAGCCATCGAGCACAGCGTGAAGCTGACAGTGGGAATGATCCAGGCACTGTAAGGCAGGAACCATCGGGCATATCCGGGCATATACTGAAACAGATGATTGTAAGAAAAGCAGGATCCGGATATGTATTTTGATAAGTATTTTCCGTTTTATGAAGCATATGCAAGTCCGTTGCTGTATCAAGGGGAACGGATGCAGGAAGAGGAATTCGAATTAATGAAATCCTATTATCCAGAAACTGTACGCAGGATCCAGGAGCAGGTCGAGGAAGAGTGTGATCTGCTGGATTATGAAGGCAGCCGTCTGTATGATGAGTATCCTGATAAATATATGTTTTACCATCTGTGCAGGAAGATCCGCCAGAGGGCGGAACCCGAGCTGAAAGTACAGTCCATGGACGGTAGCTTTCTGGATGAACTGGTGCAGGTACTTCTGCTTCAGGAGATTTCCAGAAGACGGTGCCGCAGACACAGATGCAGAAGATATTTCTGAAATATCAGACCTGCATCAGAGGGTGAACACAGCAATACAGATAAACGGAAAGCATTGTGTAAAATATAAAAGAACGCACCAGAAACTTAACAGATAGAGATAGAATGAAAAATTTAAAAGAATATTTAGAAGAACAGATAAATGAAAACCTGATCCAGGGAGTTCTGAGCGGTAACAAAACCGGCAGCGGTCCATCCAAGGTGAAGATCCGTCCGGTAATGCTCAAGGGCAGCATCTGCTATCAGGCATCTGCCACAGAGGGACCGAAAGTGTTCCACAAAAATTACGACAGACAGCAGCTGATCGGGTACCTGGAAACAGAGATCACAGGGCGCTTCAGCCAGTTTCAGACACAGGGAAGAATGCTGGACGGAGTAGTTCTTGTGAGTAAAAAAGGCAGAATGACCATAAAGGAAAAGCACCATGAGACCAGGGAACCGGTGCAGATCCAGGCACATAACCGTGTGAAACAATATATTCTGAAGGAAGGCGTACCGGTTCCATTTCTCATAGATCTGGGAGTTATGAATGAAAAGGGGAAGATCATTACTTCCCGATATGACAAATTCCGCCAGATCAATCGTTTCCTGGAATTTGTGGAAGATATACTTCCGGCATTTTCCCGTGAGAAAGAGATCACAATTCTGGATTTCGGATGCGGCAAGAGTTATCTCACATTTGCCATGTATTATTATCTGAGAGAACTTAAGAATTATGATGTGAATATCATAGGACTTGACCTGAAGACTGATGTGATTCATAAATGTAATTTCCTGGCTGAGAAATACGGATATGACAAACTGCATTTCTATCATGGGGACATTGCAGAATATGAAGGGGTATCTTCGGTAGACATGGTGGTAACCCTGCATGCGTGTGATACAGCTACAGATTTCGCACTTGCGAAGGCTGTAGAATGGGGAGCCAGGGTAATCCTCTCTGTTCCGTGTTGCCAGCATGAAGTAAACAAGCAGATCAGGAATGAGATGCTTGAGCCGGTACTGCGCTACGGAATCCTGAAAGAGAGAATGTCCGCACTGATCACAGATGCAGTTCGTGCCAATCTTCTGGAAAGCAAAGGATATGAAACACAGATCCTTGAATTTATTGACATGGAACATACCCCGAAGAATCTGCTCATCCGCGCCGTAAAAACCGGCAGGGAATGCCCGAAAGAGAAAACTGATCTCATGATGAGCGAGCTGAACATACACCCTTCCCTGGATAGGCTTTTGTACCCTGATCGAACAGAAGGGGGACAGGTATGAAACGCATAAAGAAAGCCCTGTTGAAGATACTGATCCTTGTTTGTGTTTTTGTAGTGGGAGTAGCAGGAACTGCCCTGCTTCTTAACAGCGTATCCACAGATGACAGATCTGAACTGAATGATGCCACTTTTCCTGAAGTAATGATAGACATGGATGGAACGCTGGTAAACAGAATGTACGGATATGCCACAGCCATGCAGGCAGATTTTACCAGAGACAGTGTCACTCCGCTGGATACTACGAAACAGCTCACTTTCGTAGTCAATCCCTATGCATCAGAGGTGACAGGTTTTTCCTATGAGATCCGTACTTCTGATGGGAGCAAGGTTCTGGAGAATAAGAAGATCAAAGCATTCGAGCAGAACGGAGAAAACCTGAAGGTAAGTGTGGAGATCGGAAGTGACCTGAGAGTGAATCAGGAATATTCCATGCAGATTTCTCTGGATACAGAAGGGAAGACCGTCTATTACTATACCAGGATCGTTTACAGATCCCAGGTTCATGCCGGTGAGTATGCAGCCTTTGTAAAAAGTTTCTACGAGTCCTGTCTGGACAAAAATGCAGCAGATGGACTGGCTGCCTATCTGGAACCGGAAAACAACGGAGCAGGCACCAATTATTCCAATATCAACATCAACTCCACTCTGTCAGAAGTCAGTTGGGGAACCCTGGAGCCGCAGTTATATAAAGAAGGGATCCCGATCATCAAAGATATCAATGAAACCACAGCAAGTATTTCCATTGATTATCAGCTTACTTCCCAGGATGACAATGAGAATACAGAAGTTTATGATGTGACAGAGTTTTACAGAATGCGTTATATGGATTCCAGGATCTATCTCCTTGACTTCCAGCGTTCTGCCAACCAGATTTTTGATGCTTCACTTTCCGTATTTTCAGATGACGGTATCGTGCTGGGAGTCCGGAATAAAGATGTGGAATATATGGTAAGTGAGAAGGCAGACATTGTTGCATTTGTGCAGCAGGGAGATCTGTGGTCTTATGCACCGGGTGATGGAAAGGTAAACAGGGTTTTCAGCTTCCGTAAATCTGAGAACGGAGATTTCCGTGATTCCAGAAACCAGCATGATATTAAGATCATCAGAGTAAATGAGGACGGAGACATTGATTTCGTTCTTTATGGCTATATGAACCGGGGTGCTCATGAGGGATATGAGGGAATCGGTGTTTATCATTATAATAATGATAAGAATGTAGTGGAAGAACGTGCATTTATTCCTATATCAGAGTCCTTTGAATTCCTGAAGCGCGACCTGAGCAAATTATCCTATGTCAATGAGAATAATGAACTTTTCCTGCTGCTGGCCCAGAAGCTGTACTGTGTAAATATTGAAAATAATACCTATGAGGTTCTGGAAGACGGGATCAAAAATGCGAATTTCACAGCTTCCGAAAATGGTGATTATGCAGCATGGCTGGTAACCCGGGGAGATGATAAAGGCTGTATTCATGAGATCCAGATGGATACAAAAGAAACCAGAACCATTGAACATGCCAAAGGTGAGAGACTGCGTGTCGTTGGGTATATGAATCAGGATCTGATCTATGGAATCCTGCAGAAATCGGATATCCTTACAGATTCGGACGGACATACCAAAGAGGGAATCCATACACTCCGCATCGAGGATTTCCAGGGAGATATAAAAAAGGAATATCACCAGGAGAGCCTGTATATTACAGATATTTCCGTGGGAAGCACGCTGATCGAATTTGAACTTTCTTCCAAATCAGGAGATACCTATCAGGCACGGAAAAAAGATACCATCATGAACAACAAGAATTCCGCAGTAAACACAGCGAAAGTTGAACTGATTTCTGCATCCAGGACAGGAGTGAGGGTACGGCTGGCATTAAGTGAGAATGCGCAGACGGATACACCTCTTGCTATGTATTCAAAAATCAGCAATGTATCAGAGAAGAACATCAGTCTGGATACCCAGATCCCCCAGGAAGCAGTTTACTATGTATATGCCAAAGGTGGTCTGGACAGCACCTATACAGACCCTGCGAAAGCAGTGCTGCGTGCAGATGATCAGGGCGGCGTCGTGCTGAACCGTGCCCAGCAGTATGTGTGGGAGCGAGGCAATAAAAAAACGAAGATACAGCTTGATACAGCAGATATTCCTGATAGCATCCTTCAGGGAACCCTGGATACAGATGAATTGAAAAAGGCATTAAAAGGCACCGGAACTGTGACGGATCTTTCCGGCTGCAGTCTGGACAGCGTTTTATATGAAGTCAGTGCACAGAGACCGGTGATCGCGAAGACTGGAAATGGTACAAGTGTTGTAATCGTAGGATATGATGAATATAACACCTGGCTGTATGATCCGGTAAAACAGGAGACCTACCCATATGGAATGAACGATAGTACAGATTTATTCCAGAAAGCAGGAAATATTTTTATCACATACATTGAATCTGTCAATTATTGACAAAAAATTATAATAATAATTATGTAAATGGTTATTTACAATCTGGCAGTATTTGGTTATCCTTAGAATGACAAAAAATAAACGGAGGGGAATCAGCCATGTTATACGAAGATATTAAGAAACTTGTGCAGTACGGAATAGAAACAGGTATTACACCTGCCTGTGAGAAAAATTATACTACAAATCTTCTTCTGGATGTTTTTTCAGAAGATGAATATGTAGAACCGGAACAGGAATACAGCAATATTGATCTGGAAGAGGTATTAAACGGACTTCTGGATGAAGCAGTAAAAAGAGGTCTGATCCAGGACAGTGTTGTATACCGTGATCTTTTTGACACAAAGCTGATGAACTGTCTGATGCCCCGTCCGGCTCAGGTCCAGAAGGAATTCTGGGACAAATATGAGAAAGATCCTGAAGAGGCTACAGATTATTTCTATAAACTCAGCCAGGACAGCAATTATATCCGCCGCTATCGTGTAAAAAAAGACCAGAAATGGACAGTAAACAGTGAGTACGGCGAGATTGATATCACCATCAACCTGTCAAAACCGGAAAAGGATCCGAAAGCCATCGCAGCAGCGAAGCTTGTGAAGTCCAGCAGTTATCCGAAATGTCTTCTCTGTCCGGAGAATGAGGGATATGCAGGAAGAGTCAATCATCCGGCAAGAGAGAACCATCGTATCATCCCTATTACAGTAAACGACAGTCCATGGGGCTTCCAGTATTCTCCGTATGTATATTATAATGAGCACTGCATCGTATTTAACAGCAGACATGTACCTATGAAGATTGAGAGAAATACGTTTATCAAACTGTTTGATTTCGTGAAACTGTTCACACATTATTTCCTGGGTTCCAATGCAGATCTTCCTATCGTAGGCGGATCTATCTTAAGCCACGATCATTTCCAGGGCGGTCATTACACTTTCGCAATGGCCAAGGCACCTATTGAGAAGAGAGTGACAATTCCGGGATATGAGGATGTGGAAGCAGGTATTGTCAAATGGCCGCTTTCTGTATTGAGGATCCGCCATAAAGATGAGAAACGCCTGATCGATCTGGCTACCCATGTGCTGGAGGTGTGGAGAGGTTACACAGATGAAGCTGCATTTATCTTTGCAGAGACAGAAGGAGAACCTCACAACACCATCACTCCGATCGCACGTAAGGTGGGAGACACCTTTGAACTGGATCTGACTCTGAGAAACAATATTACCACAGAGGAGCATCCGCTGGGTGTATATCATCCTCATGCACAGTATCATCATATTAAGAAAGAGAACATTGGTCTGATCGAGGTTATGGGACTTGCCGTACTTCCGGCCAGACTGAAAGAAGAACTGGAACTTCTGGGTGAATATATCCTGGAAGGAAAAGATATTTCTTCTAATGAGAAGATCAAGAAACATGCTGCATGGGTAGCAGAGGTTCTGCCGAAATATAAGAATTTGGATAAAGACAATATCCAGGATGTGCTCCGCCAGGAAGTTGGACATGTATTTGTCCATGTTCTGGAGGATGCCGGTGTATATAAATGCACTCCGGAAGGCAGAGAGGCATTTATGAGATTCATTGACAATCTGTAATCTGTATGAGAGGGGACGTTCCGCGGGATATGCGGGACGTTTCTGCAAAATGGAGGTAGATTTATGTTTAAACGAAAGCGAAGAGAAAGGAAAAGACTGTTATGCCTGCTTCTGGCAACAGGGATGATCGCATCTGAGACGCCTGTGTGGGCTTCGGAGTTTGATGCTCCATATGAGTCCGTGGATTCATTTGACATGTTCAGTTCCGGAGAGGACGACACAGAGGTTTTTGAAACCGGAGAACCGGAACCTGTCCCTACAGTGACTCCCACCCCGGAACCGACAGTGACACAGATCCCGGATCTGACAGTGACCCCGGAGCCGGATGAGGAAGTGACAGCAACATCTGCAACGGTGACTCCGGCACCATCCGTATCTGCGGCAGCAGTGACTCCCACCCCGGAACCAACGATAGATCCTGAAAAGGAAATAGAGATCCGGTTTATAGACGGAGAGGGCAAAGAATGTGAAGATGTAGACAGAATGGTTGTGAAATGGGAGACAACGATCACCCTGCCGAATGTTCCTGATCCGGAAGCGCCTAACCAGTGGAAACTGGAACAGAATGAGAAACTCAACGACAGCATCTGTCTGGAAGGCGGCTCGAAATTGACTCTGGAGAAAAAAGAAAACTGGGATGATTTCATGGAGAAGGATGTCCTGAAATTATATATGCCGAAGAAATGTAACGTTACTTTCTGGAATAACTCCGGAACAGGAACTTTTAAGACTGTAAAGGCATATGAGACAAAGGAAATCACCCTGCCTGATATCGTCAATTCTGCTTACATTAATTACGGCTGGACAAACACAGCAGGAAGCGGTACTGTCAAATACGCGCTGAATTCCATTTATAAAGTAACGGAAGACGTGAATCTCTATATCGTGCGCCGGCTGTCCATGCAGATCACCTATCTGTCACAGAACGGAAAGAGCAACAATACCTTTGCGAAGCTGAACCGGACTATAGGAAAGAACCTGAAACTGACTCTGGCAGAAGTACCTGCCAAAAGCGGATACCAGGCTCTGGGCTGGGCACTGACCCCCAATGCCACGAAAGCCAAATATACAGCAGGCCAGCAGGTAACTGTGACCGATGATTACACTCTTTATGCAGTGTATAAGAAGATGCCCTATAAAGTAACCTTTAATAACAATGCAGGAACCAGTACAAGCAGCAGCTATACATCCCTGACTGTCTATGCAGATCAGAACCAGAAGATCACCCTGCCTGCAGTACCGAAGGCCAAAGGCTACACGAATCTTGGATGGACAACTGCCAAAGGAAAGAAGAAACCGCTGTATAAAGCAGGATCACAGGTAAAAATTACAAAAACAACCAGATTCTACGCAGTCCGCAGAAAGAGTAAATACTATACGGTCACATACTATATGGGAAATGGAAAAACCAATTCCACATATAAAAAGCTGACAACCAAAGTAGAAGAAGGAACGAAAGTGACCTTCGCCAAAGTACCGGCCAGAAGCGGTTATATAAACCTGGGATGGTCCAGCAAAAAGAATTCCACGAAGGCAACCGCCAAAGCGTCCTATACGGTAACCAGAAACATCACTCTTTATGCAGTGCAGAAAAAAGCGGTGACCCTGACTCTGTGTAAGAATAACGGCGCAGTATACAGTACCACCAGAATGGCACAGGGAAGCACATATAAACTGTCCGGTGTCAAGGATGCCAACGGTTACACATTCATGGGCTGGTCTGAACAAGCAGGCCAGAAGGTGAACCCGGACTATGAAGCAGAGGAAACCATTACGGTCAAAAAAAATACTACACTATATGCAGTAGTATTCAACAGATCTTCGGAAGATAATCTGTCCGCAGATGTTCTTCCACAGGTAAACTCCTATAAATATAAAAATGTGGTGTTTATTGGAGACTCCCGTACAGAATATATGAAAAATGCTTTGGCACGTGCGGGTGCAAACACAAATTATGTGAAATTTATCTGTAAGGCAGGGGAAGGATATAGCTGGCTGACAGGTACTGCAGTACCTCAGCTCCAGGAACTGGTAAAAAATGATACCAACAGCATTCTTTCTAAGAAAACAGCAGTGATCTTCAATTTCGGTGTAAACGATTATAATGAGTATGCGAAATATGCAGCCTATTATAAGCTGATCGCCTCCTCTCTGGAGAAGAAAGGATGTGAACTGTACTTCATGTCTGTAAACCCGATCAACCGCCTGATGCTTTCCAATACAGGAAGGGCAGACAGAAGCGAAGCGAAGATACGGTCATTTAACACCTATATGCAGAAGAATCTGCCTTCATCATACACTTACATTGATATGTACAGCTACCTGAAGGCAACAGGATACAGTTTCGCCAGTGATAAATATGGAGCCGGAAACATAGATGACGGACTTCATTACACAGCCAGAACCTATAAGAGAATCTTTACCCACTGCCTGCGGTCCCTGAAGAACAGCTGATGTAATAAAACTGATATAAAAAACAATTGCAAATCCCAGATTACTCCTTGCGTGAAGACGGGGAATAGTCTATACTAAAGGACGAGACGTCTGTTAAGGTTAACAGCGTTTCGTCTTTTTTACCAAAAGTGTGAGAATGATGAGAGAAAGAGGAAACATAGATATGAAACTGACAACAGTAAAAGAAATTTACAAAGAGAGAGAAAAATATCTGGATCAGGAGGTTACTGTAGGCGGATGGGTAAGAAGTGTTCGTGATTCCAAGACCTTCGGATTTATCGTACTTCATGATGGTACTTTTTTTGAAACACTGCAGGTAGTTTACCATGATACAATGAAGAACTTCGCAGATATCAGCAAGCTGAATGTAGGTGCAGCTATCATCGTAAAAGGAACTCTGGTAGCAACTCCTCAGGCAAAGCAGCCATTCGAGATCCAGGCTACAGAGGTTACAGTAGAGGGTGCCTCCGCTCCGGATTACCCGTTACAGAAGAAGCGCCACAGCCTTGAATACTTAAGAACTATCACACATCTCCGTCCGAGAACAAACACATTTCAGGCAGTATTCCGTGTTCGTTCCATCTGTGCTTATGCAATCCACCGTTTCTTCCAGGAACAGGGATTTGTATATGTACACACACCACTGATCACAGGAAGTGACTGTGAGGGTGCCGGTGAGATGTTCCAGGTTACCACATTGGACATGAACAATGTTCCTGTAGATGATAAAGGCGCTGTGGACTATTCCCAGGACTTCTTCGGAAAAGAAACCAACCTGACAGTAAGCGGCCAGTTAAACTGTGAGACTTTCGCACAGGCATTCCGCAATGTTTATACATTCGGACCAACATTCCGTGCAGAGAACTCCAACACTACACGTCATGCAGCAGAATTCTGGATGATCGAGCCTGAATGTGCATTCGCAGACCTGAATGACAACATGGATCTGGCAGAGGCTATGCTGAAATATGTGATCCGTTATGTACTGGAGAACGCTCCGGAGGAGATGAACTTTTTCAATTCCTTCATTGACAAAGGACTTCTGGACAGACTGAACCATGTGATCAACTCCGAGTTCGGTCATGTAACTTATACAGAAGCAGTAGAACTTCTGGAGAAGAACAACGATAAATTTGATTACAAGGTATTCTGGGGATGCGATCTGCAGACAGAGCATGAGCGTTATCTTACAGAAGAGATCTTTAAGAAACCGGTATTCGTAACAGATTATCCGAAGGAAATCAAGGCCTTCTATATGAAGATGAACGAGGACAATAAGACAGTTGCAGCTATGGACTGCCTGGTACCTGGAATCGGAGAGATCATCGGCGGAAGCCAGAGAGAGGACGATATCGAGAAACTTGAGAAACGTATGGATGAGCTGGGACTGAAGAAAGAGGATTATGATTTCTATCTGGATCTTCGTAAATATGGTTCCACACGCCATTCAGGATTTGGACTGGGATTTGAACGCTGCGTAATGTACCTGACCGGCATGGGAAATATCCGCGACGTAATCCCGTTCCCAAGAACTGTAAAGAACTGTGATTTATAATCAGGGAGAGCTGATAGGTTCTGCGCCTGAATAAGAAAGAGAGATTGGCATGAGATTTATTCATCTTGCAGATGTGCATCTGGGAGCTGTGCCTGACAGAGGCTGCCCCTGGAGTGAACGGCGGGAGGAAGAAATCTGGGAAACTTTCCGCCGGGTTATTGCGGGCATCCGCGAGAATCCGGTGGATTTGTTATTTATAGCAGGAGATTTATTCCATCGTCAGCCGCTTTTACGAGAGTTAAAGGAAGTGAATTACCTGTTTTCCACCATCCCGGATACCAGGGTTTATCTGATGGCAGGGAATCATGATTATATTAAACCGGATTCCTTTTACAGGGATTTTAAATGGGCAGAGAATGTAGTATTTTTCAGAAATGAACACCTTACCTGTATCAAGGATGAGAAGCTGGATGTCTATGTATACGGGTTGAGCTATGAACACCAGGAAATCGAAGAACCCCTGTATGACGCTGCCAGGCCGGGAGAGGGAGAAGGACTGCATATCCTTCTGGCACACGGAGGAGATACCTCACATATTCCCATGAATGTAAAGGGCCTGTCAGCAGCAGGATTTGACTACATTGCCATGGGCCATATCCATAAACCGGAGATACTTCTCAGGGATAAAGCAGCCTATGCAGGAGCTCTGGAGCCCATTGACAGGAATGACCTGGGAGAACATGGATACATCGAAGGGCATCTGGAAAACGGGCGTCTGAAGACGAATTTTGTACCGTTTGCCTGCCGTTCCTATGAGCAGATCATTCTGATGCTCAGGGAAGATTCCACCCAGGCATCCCTGGAGGATATGCTGCGGGCAGATCTGGCAAGCAGAGGAAGGATGAACATTTACCGGATCATTATCAAGGGAAACCGTGCTCCGGAGCTTCTGCTTCTGCCTGAGAAACTGAAATCCTTCGGCTATGTAACAGAAGTTCTGGATGAATCCAGGCCAGCCTACGATCTGGAGGAGCTTCAGAAGAAATACAAAGGAACCCTGATCGGTGATTATATCAGTTATTTTCTCGAAAAGGACAGGAATCTGGTAGAAGAAAAGGCATTATATTACGGGCTTCAGGCATTGCTGGAGACAAGCAGGTGACAGATAGAATATGATAATCAGACGTTTAAATATAAGAAATTTCGGAAAGATTCACGATCGGACGTTAGAGTTTTCGCCGGGGATCAATGTACTCTACGGTGAGAATGAAAGCGGAAAGACCACAGTACATACCTTCATAAAGAGCATGCTTTTCGGTCTTTCTAGAATGCGGGGAAAAGCAGCCAGAAATGATGTATACAGCACCTATGAACCATGGGAGAATCCGGGAATGTATGGTGGGATACTGTGGTTTCAGAGCCAGGGACACAATTACCGTCTTACAAGGAATTTCCAGAAGGAGCATCTGATGGGGGAACTGCTGAATGAAGACAGCAAGGAACTGACAGATGTGGAGAAGGGAAGCCTGGAAGGAATACTGGGAAATGTAAGTGAGGCTATATATGATAATACAGTATCCGTGGCGCAGCTGAAAAGCGTTACAGGACAGGATCTGGTCCGTGAACTGCAGAATTATATGGCAAGTTATCAGGGAACAGGGGACAGTTCCATTGACCTGGGAAGAACAGCGCAGATGCTGAAAATGTCCAGAAAGGGCTATCTGGTCCAGGAGGACAGAAGACAGAAAGAGATTGATGCCCAACAGCAGAAACTCATGGTGAATATTGATTATATCCAGGGTGAGATCCGGGATATCAGGGAAAAGCTTTCCAAGATAGATGAGCAGGAGGGATCCCTTCATATGCGCCCCGGTGATGAATTTGGTGCAGCACTTCTGGATCAGAGAGTAGCCAGGACCCGTGCCAGGAGAAATGGTTATGCTACGGGAATGGTTGTGGCAGCTATAGCGGGGATCGTAGCATTGATCCTGGCAGCAGCGCTGGCAGACAGCATCAGGGTCAGCCTGGGAGTGGTGGCTATTGCTGCGGCTGCGGTAGTTTTCTGCGGAATGCAGCAGCTGAAATATGCCAGGGAGCTGCAGAAGAGGATGAGGATGAAAGGCAGATGGCTGTCCAGACAGGAGAAGCTGAAATGGAACAGAGAGAGTCTTCAGCAGGATTATGATGAAAAAGAAACTGCATTGAAGAATCTGCAGGAAGAATACCGGGAATATGAAGATGAATCTTATTTTCCTTCCCAGAATGAAATTGAGATCCAGGCGCTGAATCTGGCCATGACTACCATAGACAGATTATCCCGTGACATCCATACGCAGGTAGGAGGAAGGCTTAGACAGAGGACGTCCCAGATCCTCAGTGAGATCACAGGAGGAAAATACCAGGAAGTGCTCATGGATGCAGATCTTCATATGACTGTGAATACAGGAGACCGGACAGTAGGGCTGGAACGACTCAGCCGGGGAACTATGGAGCAGATTTATTTCGCTCTGCGTATGGCTGCCGGGGAACTTCTGTGCAGGGAGGAGAGTTTTCCTGTGATCCTGGATGATGTATTCGGGATGTATGATGAAGAGAGACTTACAGCAGTACTTCGCTGGTTATATAAAGAAGAGAAGCAGATCATTATCAGCACCTGCCATAAAAGAGAGATGGAGATCCTGGATAAAGAAGGGATTCCCTATCAGAAGATCTTATTGTAGATATTGTAGGACATAATAAAAATCCCCCGCCGATGGCGGAGGATTTTTATTTCTTATCAGTCAGGAAATCTGTCCGGACTATTTCTCATCATACTGAGCCATATAGTTGTTTACGCAGCGTTTGATCCTGTCTACCGGGTTCAGCAGGTGGCTGACAGACAGGTCATGGTTCAGTGTATCAATGATCAGGGCGATATATTTACTCATATCACAGGAAATATAGTATTCTTTTGCAAGAAGCTCAGGGGACTGATAGATCAGGTTGGTGGTAAGCAGCTTATCGAATACGCCTGCTTTATGAGCTTCATCAAATTTCTCCAGACCGTCGGTGAAGAGGCCGAAGGTGGAGCAGATATAAATACGTCCTGCACCTCTCTCTTTCAGAAGAGAAGCAATCTTCAGAACAGTATCTCCGGAGGAGATCATGTCATCGATGAGGATCATATCTTTACCCTTAAGGTTCGGGCCGAGGAATTCATAGGCTGCGATTGGGTGGCGGCCGTTGATCCTCTTGGAATAATCCAGACGTTTATAGTACATACCCATATCTACACCAAGGATGTTGGCCAGGTAAATGGCACGGTTCATGCTTCCTTCATCCGGGCTGATGATCATGAAATGGTCATTATCAATATGAAGACCTTTTTCATGTTTCAGAAGAGCCTTGATAAACTGATAGGACGGCTGAACAGTCTCGAATCCATGGAGAGGAGTTGCGTTCTGTACACGGGAGTCATGAGCGTCGAAAGTGATAATGTTCTCCACACCCATGCTTACCAGTTCCTGAAGTGCAGTTGCACAGTCCAGGGATTCCCTTCCGCTGCGGATGTTCTGGCGGCTCTCATACAGATAAGGCATGATAACGTTTACTCTGCGGGCCTTGCCTCCGATGGCGCCGATGACACGTTTCAGATCCTGAAAATGGTCATCCGGGGACATAAGGTTGGTGTACTGTCCGATATTATAAGTAAGGCTGTAGTTGCATACATCTACCATAAGATAAATATCATCACCGCGGACAGATTCCATGATCGTACACTTCGCTTCACCGGAACCGAAACGTGCTGTCTGTACAGGGATTCTGTAGGAGTCTCTCTGATAGCCCTCGAATGCAAAGGAATCAAGCTCTTCATGAGCGCGCTCCTTACGCCATTCTACCAGCCATTCATCGACCTTCTCTCCCAGATCTTTACAACTGATCAGCGGAATCAGACCAAGTCTGCCCACCGGAAGTGTAGTTAAATCTTTAGTAGTTGCCTGTGCCATGATTTATTTTCCTCCTAAAAATATTTTCTGTATCCTGATATCCTTTCCCTCCAGCTTCACCATCCGGTAATTGCTGGCAATCCGGGAAAAGGTTCTCTCGGAATAGGTATCCGAGAAGTTCTCCAGTTTCAGATTTGTAGATATGATGGTGGATTTTCTGCGCATAATACGTTCGTTTATACACAAAAACAACTGGGACGAAACAAAGCTGTTGGTAAGTTCAGTTCCCAGGTCATCAATGATCAGCAGATCGCTGTCAAACACAAATTCCTGTCCCTCTGTCTTGTCTCTGGAGAATTTCGAATCTGCCAGCAGATCAAACAGATCAAACGCGGAAAAGTACATAACGCAGTGTGCTGATTCCAGAAGCTCATGGGCGATACAGTGGGAAAGGAAAGTTTTACCCACGCCTGTATCTCCGTAGAGAAAGAGATTCTCGAAAGAACCATCGAAATCCCGGACAAAGCCTCTGGCAATATCATAAGCCCTCCGGGCTGTCTCTCTTTCGGTCAGCCCGGTGGCTTCGTTCTTCATTGTATCAGAATAGTAATCAAAAGAAAAGTGTTCAAAGTTTTCTTTTTTGAGAATTTCTTTTAAATTGGACTGTGTGTAGAGCAGTTCAATCTCTGCTTTTTTGAAACAGGTGCATTTCTGGCTGCCGATATAACCGGTATCCTGGCAGGCAGGACAGTCGTAGGGAAGCTCCAGATAATCCTCAGGATAAGAGTTGCAGACCAGCAGAGCATTCCGCTCCTGGGCCAGAAGTGAGATGGCTGCCTTCAGATCTTCCATGCTGGAAGACTCTCCCCCAAGGAGTGCCCGGGCTTTCTGTGCACTGAGGGAAGCCACTTCTTCATCGATCTCCCTGATCCGGGGGATTTTCTCGTAAATCTCCTGTGTGCGTTCTTCCAGGATCCGTCGGTTCTTGGACTGGGTCTTGCTGTATTCTCTCATGATGGTATCATACTGATAATTCTGTAAAGGCATGAGATGCCTCCTTTTCTATTATAAGTATCTCTCGGCTGCTGGTTCAGAAAATTCGGCTTTATTACTGATTCAGCAGTTTTTTCTCATATTCGTTAAAGTCGTACGTTCTCTGATGGAAGTTATTAAAACGGTTCTGGCTGGCTGCTTTCGGTGCCTGGTTTCGTCTGGCAGCTGCCTTCTCCAGCTTCTGTTTCTCGTGGGCGGCATCCAGCAGACGGATATCTGCCAGATTTCTTACATTTTTATTCTTCCATCCGGAAAGGATTTTATCCGCATACTGGAAACTGGGCTGTCCTGTGGAAAGAACGGTACGGCTACAGGCCTCCTGGATGATATCCATGGTAAAACCGTAATCCTTCAGCCAGGTATCCATCAGGGTCACTTCAGTATCCACAGGATTACGTCCGCTGATCCCCATTGCCTTCAGGATGGTGTAATAATCCTTCATGTAGCGGGAACTGGATTCCTTCGCCATGGCCACAGTGGTGATGCCCTCCTGCGCCCATGCCATGGCAACTGTTTCTATGTAACGGAGACTCTTATGTCCCCGGCTGACACTGTATTCGATCAGATACTCAATCAGGTCAGGGGAGAGCTTCAGTTCATCATAGAAAAACATGATCTTCTTCATCTCCCCCGGTGTGAGTGTCTTACCCAGGTACTGTTCCGCGATATAAAGAAGCTGTACGATCTCATCATTCTGCTTCAGTTCCTTCACCCGGTCCGGTGTAAGGGTGGAAGAAGCAGAAGTCCGTGAAGTCCGGGGCTGTGCAGCATTCACTGTCTCAGATGAAGGTGAAGCGGACGGGGATAAAGGAGATGCAGATGAGGAAACAGGTGTGGATACAGAAGTCTGTTTCAGCGGCGGCATGTTCAGGGTAATATCCGCAATGTCTTCATTGCTCCTGTAACTCAGGGTCAGAAGCTTCTCTTTCTCCCAGTATTTCAGGGCACGGACAATATCTCTCTCTGTGCAGAAAAAGTGGTCTGCCATCTGCTCCAGACTGAAAGGAACAGAAACATCAGAAAGAAGCCTCAGAAGATAGATATAAACCTTTACAAATTCTCCGTTGGCTTCAGGCATATAGTTGTCTATGAAATTATTGGTCAGAACAGTTACTCCCTGATCGGAGGACTGCTGCAGGGTGATCATAGCCATGGATCCACACTCTCTTTCTAAAAAAGTGCATGCCCGCAGGCATGCGTTCGATCAGTTTATGATACCCTGAATTATAGCACAACCTTTTTTAAAAGAGAATAGGGGATTTTTTCCGTGGATTATTCCACATATCTATGTGGATAATGTGGAAAATGTGGATAAAGAAAAATCCATAAATTATGTGAAACTTGAAAAATGGCGAATTTAAGGGAAAAATTCACAATTATGTAAGAGAAGATTGTCGAATTATGTTAAGCAAATTATGCACACGGAAATCCACAGCTATGCACAGCCTAAAATGTGTATAACGATGTGGATAATGTGGATAAGTCGGAAGACACGCGGAAATATACGGAAAATCAAAGGGGATAAATTGTTTATAACTTTGGGAAAATTTCCATAAAAAATGCAGGAACAGATGATAAGCGTTCTGTTCCTGCGATAAAAAGTGTATTTGTTCTTTATTATTTACCTAAAAGCTGTTCTCCGATGTTGACAACATCTCCGGCTCCCATGGTGATCAGAAGATCCCCTTCTTTACAATTGGAAAGAAGATAATTCTCGATCTCGTCAAATGTAGGGAAGTATTCACATGGAGTGCCAAGCTCCTGAATCCGTTTCTGCAGATCCTCAGAGGAAATTCCCAGAGTATCTGTTTCCCTTGCAGCATAAATATCTGCCACTACCACGTGGTCTGCCAGGCTGAGTGCTTTGGCAAACTCCGGAAGAAGAGCTTTGGTACGGGTATATGTATGAGGCTGGAATACACACCATAATTTCTGATGTGGATAATTATGGGCTGCGTGTAATGTAGCTTCGATCTCAGTTGGATGATGTGCATAATCATCTATGATGGTAACACCTGCTACTTCGCCTTTGTACTGGAAACGGCGGTCAGTGCCTGTGAAGCTTCCGAGTCCTTTGATGATCACTTCTTCAGGAAGCTCCAGAAGATGTCCCAGAGCGATAGCAGCCAAGGCATTGGATACATTGTGGATACCCGGAACTTTCAGATAATAGCTGCCCACTTTTACGCCGTTGCGAAGTACACTGAAGGAAGCGTGGCCGTATTTGTCATAGGTAATGTCAGCAGCCTGGTAATCTGCATCATGCTCCAGACCATATGTGATGACTTTACATGGAAGATCACGGATAATATCTTCATATTTCGGAGTATCTGCATTGATGATCAGGGTTCCGTCTTCAGGAAGGAGTTCTGCGAATTTACGGAAAGAATGACGGATGTCATCAATATCTTTAAAGAAATCCAGATGGTCTGCATCCATGTTCAGGATAATGCTGATCTTCGGGAAAAAGCTTAAAAAGCTGTTGGTATATTCACATGCTTCTGTGACAAAAGTTTCAGATTCACCTACGCGGATATTTCCACCGATGGCAGGAAGGATTCCTCCCACACTGATGGTCGGATCACATTTTCCCTCCAGAAGGATATGGGATACCATGGAAGTAGTAGTAGTTTTTCCATGGGTTCCGGAAATAGCGATAGGAGTATCATAGTTGCGCATGATCTGGCCAAGCAGTTCTGCACGTGTAAGCATGGGGAGACCCTTTTCCTTCGCACAGGCGAATTCAGGATTGTCCGGATGTATGGCTGCGGTGTAGACAACAACTTCTACGTCGTCTGTAATATTGGAAGCACGCTGTCCGTAATAAATCCTGGCACCTTTTTTCTCAAGGGCCTGTGTCAGCGGGCTGGATTTGGCATCTGAGCCGGAGATGATGAAATCCTCACCCAGAAGGATCTCAGCCAGACCGCTCATACTGATTCCGCCTATGCCGATAAAATGGACATGAAGCGGTTTATGAAAATCTATCTGATACATAATATAATCTCCTTAAAATTATTTTCGTATATTATACATCCTGCACCGTGAAATGAAAAGTCTTTACTTAAAATAATATCCCTCTGTTAATGTCAAAAAATACAAAAAAAGATCGAATATATATGAAAAATGCATAATAGTATAGAGAAATATGAAAGCATATCCACACATAACGTATGCAATAATTCTAAAAAAAATAAAAATCAGGAAGAAAAATTGTAAATAATGTTCACTAATACTTCTATGTGTGCTATAATGAAAAATCATAACTACAAGAGGTGATTGCATGATTAAGAAAGAAATGATAGCTATGCTTCTAGCTGGCGGCCAGGGTAGCAGGCTGGGTGTACTGACAGAAAAAGTAGCAAAACCTGCAGTTGCTTTTGGCGGGAAATACCGTATCATAGACTTCCCCTTAAGTAACTGCATTAACTCGGGTATCGATACAGTAGGTGTTCTGACACAGTATCAGCCACTTCGGCTGAATACTCACATCGGCATTGGTATCCCGTGGGATCTCGACAGAAATGAAGGTGGTGTAACTGTACTTCCGCCTTATGAAAAAAGTACAAGCAGTGAGTGGTATACAGGAACGGCCAACGCGATCTTCCAGAATATGGATTACATGGAGCAGTATAATCCGGACTATGTTCTGATCTTATCCGGTGACCATATCTATAAGATGGATTATGAAGTAATGCTTGATTTTCATAAAGCGAATAAAGCAGATGTAACCATCGCTTGTATGCCGGTGCCTATGGAGGAAGCAAGCAGGTTTGGGATCATGGTAACAGATGACATGGGAAGGATCACGGAATTCGAGGAGAAACCGGAGCATCCAAGCAGTAATCTGGCATCTATGGGTATCTATATTTTCAGCTGGCCTGCTTTGAAAGAGGCTCTTATTTCCCTGAAGAATCAGAACGGCTGCGATTTCGGCAAGCACATCCTTCCATATTGTAAGGAGAAGGGAGAGAGACTTTTCGCTTATGAATACAATGGATACTGGAAAGATGTAGGTACTCTTGGTTCTTATTGGGAAGCCAATATGGAGCTGATCGATATTATTCCGGAGTTTAATCTGTATGAGGAATTCTGGAAGATCTATACGAAAGGGGATATTATTCCTCCTCAGTATATTGCTGCAGATGCAGTTACAGACAGATGCCTGATCGGTGAAGGTGCGGAGATCTACGGAGAAGTACATAATTCCGTGATCGGACCGAATGTTGTCATCGGTAAGGGCAGTGTGATCCGCGATTCCATCATTATGCGTAATTCTACAGTGGGAGAGGATGTACAGATGGACAAGGCGATCATTGCCGAGGATGTTACCATCGGTAATCATGTTGTACTTGGCTGCGGAGAAGAAGCGCCCAATGTGCTGAAACCTGCAGTATACGCTTTCGGACTGGCTACAGTAGGAGAGCGCAGCGTGATCCCGGACAATGTAAGGATCGGTAAGAATACCGCCATATCAGGAGTAACAACTGCCGCAGACTATCCGGACGGAGAGCTTGCAGGCGGACAGGTAATAGCAGCAAAGGACGGTGACCAGGAATGAGAGCAATAGGTATTATTTTGGCAGGCGGCAATAATAACCGCATGAGAGAATTATCCAACAAGAGAGCAATCGCGGCAATGCCTATTGCCGGAAGCTACAGAAGTATTGATTTTGCCCTGAGCAATATGGCAAGTTCTCATATACAGAAGGTGGCTGTTCTGACACAGTACAACGCCCGTTCCCTGAATGAACATTTAAGTTCCTCGAAATGGTGGGATTTCGGCAGGAAACAGGGTGGCCTTTATGTGTTTACACCGACCATTACGAAAGAAAACAGCTTATGGTATCAGGGAACCGCAGATGCCATCTATCAGAATCTCCAGTTCCTGAAGAACAGCCATGAGCCTTATGTTGTCATTGCATCCGGCGATTGTATCTATAAGATGGATTACAATAAAGTGCTGGAATATCATATAGCAAAGAGAGCGGATGTCACAGTGGTATGTACCACCTGCGAGAATCCGAAAGAGATCGAGCGCTTCGGCGTGCTCCGTATGAATGAAGACTGCAGGATCGAGGAATTCGAGGAGAAACCGATGGTTTCTTCCTATAATACCATTTCTACAGGTATTTATGTGATCCGCAGAAGACAGCTGATCGAGCTGATCGAGAGGGCTGCTCAGGAAGGCAGACATGATTTCGTTAAGGATATTCTGATCCGTTATAAGAATCTGAAGAGGATCTATGGATATAAGATTGATACATACTGGAGCAATATCTCCACTGCAGAAGCATATTACAGGACCAATATGGACTTCCTGAAACCTGATATCCGTAAGTTCTTCTTTAAACAGGAACCAACCATCAAGACCAAGATCGATGATCTTCCGCCTGCGAAGTACAATCCTGGCGCACAGGTCAGAAACAGTCTGGTGGCAAGCGGCTGTATCATCAATGGTACAGTAGAGAATTCAGTTCTCTTTAAAGACGTTTTTGTAGGTAATAACTGCGTTATTAAGAATTCCGTGATCTTGAACAATGTATATCTGGGAGACAATACCCATATTGAGAACTGCATTGTTGAAAGCCGGGATACCATCCGTGCAAATTCGTATTACTGCGGCGAAGACGGAGTGAAGATCGTCGTAGAGAAAAATGAGCGCTACGCATTATAAAAACAGCCGGATAGACTCGGTGAATTGAAAGGAGCTAGTAAATAGTATGAATATTACTGACGTGCGTGTGAGAAAAGTGGCAAAAGAAGGAAAGATGAAAGCAGTTGTTTCCATTACAATTGATGATGAGTTTGTAGTACATGATATTAAAGTGATCGAAGGAGAAAAGGGTTTATTTATCGCTATGCCGAGCCGTAAGGCTACTGACGGTGAGTACAGAGATATTGCTCATCCGATCAACTCTGCGACACGTGACCGTATCCAGGGGATCATCCTTGGCAAGTATGAAGAAGTAATGGCAGCAGAACCGGAAGTGGAAGAAGCTGCAGCTGAATAACGAATCGTATAAAAACTGTTCAGGCAGATATAAAAGGGCATTGTTTCCGGTGAAGGGAGGCAATGCCTTTCTTACTGACAGGATCTGTTTTTGAAGAAACTGTGAAATATTACGTAATTATTACAGAAGTTAATAAAAAGTGTTGATTTTTTTACGAAACCTGTTATACTTACCTTCAGAATAAGTTGAAAAAGATTTGTCATTAGATTAAGAAACTAAGAAGATTTATATTTGAAAGGTGATTTATTTATGAAGAAAAAAGCTATTTCATTACTGCTGGCAGGAATTCTTACGTTTTCCATGGGAACTCCTGTATTCGCGACAGAGAGTGAAATTGCAGATATGCAGGCACAGAAACAGGAAGCAGAATCGAATCTTGCGCAGACCCAGTCTGATATCAGCAGCATGGAGAGCAAGAAGCAGGAGCTGGAGAGCTATCTGGCTGACCTGAATACCCAGTATGAAGAATTGACCAACACGATTTCTGAATTAAGTATCCAGGCCGGTGAGAAAGAAAACCAGCTGAAACAGATCCGTGCAGAGTTAAAGAAAGCGAAGAAAGCTGAGAAGAAACAGTACGAAGATATGAAACTCCGTATCCAGTATATGTATGAGAACGGCGGCACTTCCGCTCTGGAAACCCTTCTTTCTTCTAAGGATCTGGCAGAGTTCCTGAATAATGCAGAGAGTGTTTCGAAGATTTCACAGTATGACAGAAATATGCTGGATAAATATGTGAACCTCCAGAACAACATTCAGGAGCAGGAAACAGCAGCAGAAGAGGAGAAACAGTCCATAGACGCACTTCTTGCAGAGCGCTCTTCCAAGAAGCAGGAAGTTCAGGAACTGACAGCAAGCACAAGCGATAATATTGCATCTTACGTGGATCAGATCAGTGCAAGCCAGGAAGAGGCGGCAGCCCTTACAGAGCAGATCAATAATGCAGATAACAGCATCGCACTTCTGGTACAGCAGGCAGAAGAAGAAAAGGCAGCCAGAGAAGCAGCAGAGGCGAAGGCAGCAGAAGAAGCAGCTGCACAGGCAGAAGAGAGCAATGATGCAGAAGAGAGTTCATCACAGGATGAAGACACATCCGAAGATTATGTTGAGGATACTGTCAGCGAAGACATACCAGAGGATACTTCTGATGAGGAATGTACAGAAGAAACAGACAGTAGCGACGATTCCGAAGATGCAGATACCAGTTCTGATTCAGAAGCAGCATCTGAGGAACAGACATCTTCTGAGAGTTCTGATTCCAGCCAGGGGAAATACCTTGGAAACTTTACATTGACAGCTTACTGTAACTGCGCACAGTGCTGCGGTACAGCCGGAAACCTTACTGCAAGTGGTACAGTACCTACGGCAGGACGTACAGTAGCCATGGCAGGGGTTCCTTTCGGAACACAGCTTCTGATCAATGGAACGGTTTATACAGTGGAGGATCTGGGTACTCCTTACGGACATGTGGATATTTACTTTGATAATCACTCTGATGCCTTAAGCTTCGGATTACAGACAGCAGAGGTTTATCAGCTGAATTAATAAAGTTACATAAACAATCGGTGAAAAGAATCCTGGCAGTCAGGATTCTTTTTTGCAGTGAGGGATTTTTAGAGGATCGAGAACAGAAGAATTGGAGAGGGAAGATCATGAGGATTTGTGGATTTAATAAAACGACACTTCTGGATTATCCGGGAAAAGTAGCCAGCACCATATTTCTGGGAGGCTGTAATTTCCGCTGTCCGTTTTGCCAGAACAGTGTGCTGGTGGTGGATCCTGGGCAGCAGCCGGACTATGAACAGGATGAGATTCTTGCATTTCTGAAAAAGAGAAAAGGGATTCTGGACGGGGTGTGTATTTCAGGAGGCGAACCTACACTGGCAGATGATCTGGAAGATTTTCTGGGAAAGATAAAAGAACTGGGATATGAGATAAAACTGGATACCAATGGAACCCGCCCGGAAATAGTGAAAGATCTGGCCCGAAAGGGTCTTATTGATAAAGTGGCTATGGATATCAAAGCCTGTCCATCCAATTATCCGGCACTGTCCGGAATTTCACACCCGGATATGGAAAAGATCAGAGAAACTGCAGAGTTTCTGCTGCACGGTTCACTGGATTATGAATTTCGCACAACTGTCGTAAAGGAACTACATACGGAAAATGACTTCCGGGAGATCGGACAGTGGCTGAAAGGAGCCAAAGCCTATTACCTGCAGGCATATAAGGACTCAGAGGGAGTCCTTAAGCCTGGGTTTGGCAGTTACAGCAGGGAGGAACTGGAAGGATTTTGCAAAGTTTTGCGGGAAAACATCCAGTCAGTGGAAATTCGGGGCATTGACTAAAGTATACCAATAACCACCCCGGACACCGGGAAGTTCGATGTAACTGCTTTCCTTGAAATATGGAAATCCAAACATGTTGGCCATGAAGCGCTCCTGCTGACTATAGCCACCAGGGATACCGAGGATGTACTGGCCGTCGTTTCTTTGTCCCAAAAGGAGATGACCGAAATTATAATGCCCGTACTGGATAAAACGGTTATTGCGCAGAGCATTGCAGCGCTTTGAAATACGGCAGAGATCCTTCGGGTGGATCTTCCAGGTTACCGTGAATTCTCCGTCTGTGAACGGGGTAAATTCTTCCAGGGAAGAGGAATCAGCCGTGCTGTTATTATTATCCGGGCGCGCTGGCGTGGAAGAAACCTCCGGGCCTGAAGCAGCGGACTCAGTGGAAATGGCAGGTTCTGCTGGAAATGCAGACTCAGCGGAAACAGCAGCTCCTGTTGGAATGGTAGATTCAGTAGAAACAGTAGACTCCTGTGGAACAGCGGATGAAGAGGGAATAACTGCGCTTACAGGATTTTCTGGCTGAACGGAAAGAACCGGTTCAATGGAAACTTCAGATTCCAGTGCGTCATCTGTACTTTGTTTAGCGACAGATGGTTCTGAAATGGAATCCTGATCAGCAGAAATTTCCTGCCGGGGGATGCCATGCGCCTGGGAAGCATCATCTGCCGGTTTCATTTCCACAAAATTATCCGGCCGTACAGGCTGATCATCCCATTCCGTGGCAAAGAAATTTCCGGAATCCGTCAAAAGCACCATTCCGCCGATTTTCCCCAGAGAAATCCCGGAATCATTCAGGTTTGAGGCATCTGTTTCAAGGAGAAACTCAATGGTTTCTTTTTCCGTCTCGCAGGTTCCCAGAAGGATTCCGTTCATCAGACCGTCTTTGCGGGCAAATCCATAGACTTTACAGGAAATCTCTCCTGCCAGTCCGGGACAGTGAAGATGTATCTCCATCCGGCACTGCTGATCCCGCACCTCAACTTTAATAAAACCGCAGTTGCCGCTTTTTTTTCCGTTCAGGTATTCATACACATATGCAATAAAACGCCGATATCCGGACAAAAAATATACCTCCGTGGAGTTTGATTCAATAATGTATATGTGTCTCAAAGAAAAATATTCGAAAAAAATAAAAAAATTGCAAAAACTCTATTGACAAATGGAGAAAGGTTTAATATAATATCACTTGCATTGACGAAGCGTGGCTCAGTTTGGTAGAGCGCTGCGTTCGGGACGCAGAGGTCGTGGGTTCGAATCCCGTCGCTTCGACTGCACATGAAGGTTTGAGAACATTAAGTTTTCAGACCTTCTTTTTATGTCCGAAAAGATGAGTTGTTGTTGAAAAAACGTAAGAAGAAAGGTATGATGTAGTCATATACTTAATAAGGAGGACCAAAAAGTGAAAAAAAAAGTTTTAGCATTTGTCGTGGCGGCAGCTATGGCAGTTTCACCGGCAGCTTCTGCAATTGGCGCAGAATTTTCCAGCGGTGAAGAAACAACCGTAGATCCAGGGACAGATGACCTGTTTTCGGCAGGTGAGGAAGGAGAACCGGAAGAAGAAATTCAGCCGGAAGACACACAGGTAGCAGAAGATGAATTCAGCACAGGAGAAGAAGAAACAGAGGTTCCAAGTGCCGGCTATTATGATGGCTATGATGATGAGACAAAGCCTGTAAGTATTAAAATCAGCAAGCAGCCTGATAAGACGGAATTCTGGTATGGCCTGGAAACCTATTCATGGAGAATAGAGCTGAGTGGCCTGGAAATAGAAACCACCTATGAGGATGGATCGAAAAGCGGAAATATTGATGCGTCATCCAGCAGTTATATATCCGATAAATATCAAAATGAGTACCATATGTCCCTTATCGGAGAATCCGGAGAGGATGTTATAACTGACGAAGGGCTCAGTGAAAATTTCAGGCCGGGTAAATATGAACTTCGGATAGAGTATAGAGATGTAAAGAGTGATGCGATCACTGTTGAATTTAAAGATCCTGCTCAGACACCGGAAGTTCAGTCTGATCTGTCCAAACCATGTACAACACAGGTAAAAGCTGAAAATGGAGCAGCTGTTGCGAAATTTGTTCCTCTGGAAGATAAGAAATGCGTGATAACAGCTGATGGAACGGATGTTCAGATATATAATTCTAAGTTTAATAATGTTGATCCTATAACATTTGAGAAAGGTGAAACCTATTATCTCCTTGCTGATACAAAAGAATCCAGTGCATCATTTACAGTTGAATATGCAAGCAATGCAGCTTCCATAAAACTGATACAGGAACCATCAGTAAAATATGTATATGAGGGTATTACAAGAGCTGATCAGGTTTATCTGAGTGGTGGAAAACTTCAGATCACTTATGAGAATGGTACTGTAGAAGAAATTCCTACAGAGTATGAACATGCGACTAAATTCGGCGAACTTCTGAGTACTTCTCTGAAGAAGGCGGATGGTGGAAGTGTTGACGGATATCCGCAGGCTGGTACTTATAATGTTTACTATAAAGTAGGTTCAATTGCAGAAGCGGCATGTGTAAATAATGTAGAGGTAAAACCATTATCACAAATGCCTTCAATTGAAGGCTATGCATCTGCCACAGCTGATGTCACAGGTGACAGAAATGCGTGGGTGAAATTCACAACAGGCAGTGACAGCAGATATTTGATTGAATCTTCATCAGGTGATTCAAAGTCCAAGATTGTGGTGAATCAGTATCTTGAAGATTCACATATGATGATTGACTATGAAAGCAATGACAGTGGTGAGATGTTTGAACTTGAGCCTGATACAACCTATTATATTTCTCAGGAGCAGAAAGAAAATACCCCTGTTACTTTCAGTGTGAAGGCCTGTGCTCCTAAGAGTATCGCGATCACTAATCTGGATCAGACCAGATACTGGTATAAGATTGACAGATCCCTAAGAGCCGGAATGGCCTACAGAGGATTGACTTTTGAAGTTAGTTATGCAGATGGCCATAAAGAAAACATCAACGCCAAATGGAATATAGAAAATATTGCACAGAAGGATTCTATCGGAAATCGCTATCATGTATATCTGCAGACATTAGATGGTAAGAATCTTAGTTATGACGAAAACTATGAACCAGGAAAATATCAGTATGTAGTACAATATGATGACAATGATACGGTAGTCAGTGCTCCATGTTATATTGAAATCGTACATCCGGATAAAGCACCGGAAGTAAAACTGGATATTTCTGGACCGAGTGTAACAGAAATAAAAGCAGAGAATAAACAGGTTGTAGCGAAATTTACATCTCAGTATGATATGAAATGTACATTAACTACAGATCAGAACCTTGCTTCAGAAGATTTCACGGAAGATTTATGGTTGTATGATTCAGATTTCAATCCGATGAATGGATACGGAATGAAATTGGAAAAGGGAAAAACTTATTACCTGTGTGCAGGTACTGAGCAGACCGCTGTCAAATTTAATGCAGAGTATTACAGTGATGTTGCATCTGTAAAAGTGGTAAAACAGCCTGCAGTGAAATATATGTATGAAGGAAGTGCATGCCAGGGAGACATTTATCTGAAGGGCGGTGAGCTGGAAATAACTTATGCCAATGGATCTTCAGAAAAAGTATCCATGGGAGGCTGCTACACCAAATTTAATGATTCAGTAAGAGGTTCATTTGATTATTCTGGAGAAAATGATAATAATTTTCTGAATGCAGGATGTGTACCTCCTGGAACATATGATGCGTATTTCTGGGTAGAAGGATCCGATCAGAAAGCATTTGTAAAAGGTGTGGAAGTAAAACCTGTACAGTCTATGCCGGCTGTTAATGTAAAAGGTTCTGTTACTGTAGAGAATACAGGCAGAGGTGCCTGGTTCCAGTTAAGAACAGGTGCTACAGGTAACTGTAAAATTGAGTATGTGGAATCAAAGAATGCGTATCTGGACTTCTACAGATATGATACCGATTCAAGAGTATTAGAGTATACTTCTGGCGTATATAGCGGAGGAACATGCAGATTATCACCTTATACCACTTATTATATTTCACCGGAGGCCTACAGTGGAGAAACATCAACATTTAAAGTAACTTCAGAAGATGAAGATGTTTTAATGATCGGTGATTGCGAAATATCAGTTCCTGATGAATGTATCTGCACAGAGGAACCGGTAATACCATCAGTAAAAATAACCTATAAAGGAAATACATTAAGAGAAAATGTAGATTATACACTTTCCTATAAATCCAATGACAATGTAGGAAATGGCGTTGTTGAGATAACAGGAATCGGTGATTATCACGGAACTGTAGAAAAAGTTTTCAAAATAGTGATGGGAACACCAAACATCACATCTATAGAAGCATATGGAACAAATGGAGTGAGATTACAGTGGGAAAAAGTTCCGGGATGTCTGGTGTATGATGTGTACCGAAATGATGGCACGGAATGGAAAAAGCTAGATGATACGTTCAGTGAAGAATTTACAGAAGAGAATCTGAATAAAGGCTCCACATATCAATATAAGATCCGGGCGCGTAACTGGAATGACATATATAGTCCTTATTCCGATGTAAAGACAATTACTATTGGTGCCCCGAACCCAACAGAGGCTCCGAAGCCAACAACAGCACCAAACCCAACAGAAGCCCCGAAGCCAACAACAGCGCCAAACCCAACAACAGCACCAGACCCGACAGCAACTCCGGCTCCTGCACAGTCTCTGAAGACACCGTCTATCAGCGCAGCAGTACTCTCCGGAACAACAGGTGTGAAACTTACCTGGAAAAAGGTAGCAGGCGCGCAGAAATACTACGTTTACCGCAGCACAGACGGCAAGAAGTGGAAAAAAGTAAAAACTACCGGTTCCACAACCTACACAGATACCAAACTGACTAAAGGAACAAAGTATACTTATAAACTGCGTGCATATTCCGCAGCAACAGATCCGAAATACAGCTCCTATTCCAAGACCAAATCAGTTCTGGTACCGCTGGTACTGTCCAAACCGTCCCTGACAGTAAAGAAATCCGGTTCCAAAGCTCTGAAGCTTACTTGGAAAAAAGTAGCAAATGCCCAGAAATATGTAATCTATCGTTATGACAAGAAAAAATGGGTAAAAGTTAAAACAGTAAGTGCAAATACCTTAAGTTATACAGATAAGAACAAGAAAAAAGGAACCACCTACAAATACAGGATCCGCGCATACTCTACCAAGGCAGCACCGGATAAGTACAGCGCATATTCTGCAACGAAATCTGTGAAACGATAAAACAGATATCCGGCAAAAGTCGAGATTTACCCCTGGAGATCAATAACCTCCAGGGGGTTTTTATCCAGGAAAAACCGCGAAGAACCGGGGAAAAGGAGAAAAGGTTGACAGAACAGGAACGTTATATGAAAGAAGCCATCCGCCAGGCGAAAAAGGCAGAAGTATTGGAGGAAGTCCCCATTGGCTGTGTGATCGTCCATGAAGGGAAGATCATTGCCAGAGGATATAACAGAAGAAACACGGACAAAAATACCCTGTCCCACGCAGAGCTGAACGCCATACGCAAAGCCAGCAGGAAGCTGGGAGACTGGCGTCTGGAGGGATGCACCATGTATGTAACACTGGAACCCTGCCAGATGTGCTCCGGGGCACTGGTACAGTCCAGGATCGATGAGGTGGTCATCGGCTGTATGAATGCCAAGGCGGGATGTGCAGGTTCCGTCATGAACCTTCTTCAGGTAGAAGGATTTAACCATCAGGTAAAGATCACCCGGGGTGTTCTGGAAGAAGAATGTTCTACCATGCTCTCGGAATTTTTCCGGAAGCTGCGTGAGAAAAAGAAACAGGAAAAAGCTGCCAGGAAGCTGGAACAGCAGCAGGCAGCAGAAGAGGAGAAAAAAATAGAGGAAAAAGGAGAGGAATAAGACCGAATATGAAAAGCACAACCAATGATATGACCACAGGCAGTCCTGTGAAACTGATTATTATGTTTATGATCCCCATGTGCCTGGGGAATCTTTTTCAGCAGTTTTATAATATTGCAGATTCTATCGTAGCCGGTAAATTTATCGGTGTAAATGCCCTGGCTGCCATCGGAAGCACCGGCTCCCTGATGTTCTTCGTAACCGGCTGGCTGAATGGTTTAAGCAGCGGTTTCGCTATTATCATAGCCCAGATGTTCGGGGCGAAGAAATACGACAGAATGCGTCACTATGTAGCCATGTCCATCTATCTGATGGCAGCCTTTTCCATTGCCATGACCATTGGATTTGGTATTGCGAACGGCCCGATTCTGCGTCTGATGAACACACCGGATGAAGTATTCGGAGATGTCAAAGCATACATGGGGATCATTTATGCAGGACTGATTGTTACAGGTGCCTACAACGCACTGGCCGCATTCTTAAGAGCACTGGGAGATTCCAAATCCCCGCTGTATTTCCTGATCATCTCCGCAGTGATCAATGTAATCCTTGATATTGTATTTATCGCATGCCTGGGAATGGGAGTAGAAGGCTGCGGATATGCTACAGTAATTGCTCAGGGAATTTCCGCACTTTGCTGTCTGTTTTATATTTCAAAAAGATTTCCTCTCCTTCATCTGGAGAAGAAGAATTTCGGGATCGCATGGGGCAGTTTTGCCCGCCTTCTGAAACTGGGAATTCCCATGGGACTTCAGTTCTCCATTACAGCTATTGGAACCATCATTGTACAGGGGGCCATCAATGTGTACGGCCCGGTATATATGGCAGGGTTCTCGGCAGCAGGAAAGATCCAGAATGTTTTTGCCACAGTATTCACATCTTTCGGTGCGACTATCGCCACTTATGTGGGGCAGAACCGTGGTGCAGGAAAGATGGACAGGGTGAAACAGGGAGTGAAATGTACCCAGCTGATGATCTGGGGATGGAGCTTTCTGGTCATGTTCCTGATGTTCTTTTTCGGCAGGTATCTGACTTATATGTTTGTAGATCCTTCAGAACAGGATGTTGTACAGGCTGCTGTTACATACTTTAAGACAGTGTTCTGGGCATATCCGTTCCTGGGAAGCATTTTCCTGTACAGGAACACATTGCAGGGAATGGGCTACGGACTGATGCCTATGCTGGGAGGCGTGTTTGAACTTGTGGCGAGAACATGCATCGTAATTGCCATCGCAGGGCATACTTCCTTTGCGGGTGTATGTTTCGCTGATCCGGCAGCATGGCTGGCAGCGCTGGTTCCCATCGTACCTTATTACTTCTGTGTAATGAAGAAATACAAGAATATAAAGACTGTAGAAGCTATGAATGAATAAAAAAGAAACAGCATCCGAAATCTCTCGCAGGAGAGCTCTGAATGCTGTTTCTTTATATATAAATGCGATTATATTCTTTCTTGCGCGCCGCACCTCGGAATGGTCCCACAGACGTTACCTCTACAGTTAACTCAGCCCAGGCACCCTTACGGCACACAAGAGCTTCTGTTTAGTGCTGCTACATTCCTGTCCTGACACGGTTCACAGATTCCTGTTGCGTAAGACCCAAACGTCAACGCCACTTATAGAGGGCAGCTCCACAGGATACAAGCCTCAGATTGGCATCACCCCTGCTGTAGCGGATTGCAGGTACAGGGCACCGCTATCTCCCCGGCTGCGCAGACTTGATTATAGAGGGTTTTCGGGGTTTTGTCAATACTAAATAGAGATTTACAGAGTGGTTTACTGCTCATTGGCTATATGCCGGTATGGTTTACTGTTCACGAAAACTATTGTAGGAAAAAGGGAAATATTATATAATATAGACAATACAAAATTTCAGGGAGGTACTATCATGATAAAAAGAATAGGTATGCTTACCAGCGGCGGTGACTGCCAGGCTTTAAATGCCACGATGCGCGGTGTGGTTAAGGGATTGACCAATAATGTGGACGAGCTGGAAGTTTATGGATTTGATGATGGATATAAGGGACTGATCTATGGCAAATACCGCATGCTTACAGCCAAGGATTTCTCAGGAATCCTTACACAGGGCGGAACGATCCTGGGAACATCCAGACAGCCTTTTAAACTGATGCGTGTGCCGGATGAGAACGGACTGGACAAGGTTGAGGCGATGAAGCAGACATATTATAAACTCTGCCTGGACTGCCTGGTGATCCTCGGTGGAAACGGTACCCAGAAAACAGCCAACCTTCTGAGAGAAGAGGGCCTGAATATCATCCATCTTCCGAAAACCATTGACAATGATATTTATGGAACAGACATGACTTTTGGCTTCCAGAGCGCAGTAAATGTTGCTACCAACGCCATCGACTGCATCCATACCACAGCATCCTCCCACGGACGTGTATTCATCGTAGAGATCATGGGACATAAAGTAGGAAGCCTGACCCTCCATGCAGGTGTTGCAGGTGGCGCAGATATTATCCTGATTCCTGAGATTCCGTATGATATCAAGAAGGTTACAGAGGCTATCCAGAAACGTGCGAAAGCAGGCAAGAGATTTACCATCCTGGCAGTAGCAGAGGGAGCCATTTCGAAAGAAGATGCACTGCTTCCGAAGAAGAAATATAAAGAGAAACTGGAAACAAGAGCCAAGAAATATCCGTCAGTTTCCTATGAAATCGCTGATCAGATCTTCCAGGAGATCGGAAGTGAAGTACGTGTTACAGTTCCGGGACATACACAGAGAGGTGGCGAGCCGTGTCCATATGACCGTGTACTTTCCACAAGGATCGGTGCAGGTGCAGCCCAGGCCATCATTGACGGAGCTTACGGCATAATGATCGGTGTGGTAAACGGCAAGATCAAACGTGTACCTCTGGAAGAGTGTGCAGGCAAGCTGAAAATGGTATCCCCGAAAGATCAGCTGGTTCTTGCAGCGAAACAGATTGGCATCAGCTTCGGAGACTGATGAGATATCATTCAGAAACAACACTTGACTGAAAGATACCTTTTCATATAAGATACTAGAGTAAAAAAGACCGCCGCGGGAATTTTTTCCGCGGCGGCTGTGATAATAAGAAGGAGTTTGTTCAATGAGTTATACTGCCCTTTACAGAAAATTCAGACCAGACAATTTCACAGATGTCAAGGGTCAGGATCATATTGTGACAACTTTGACCAATCAGATCAGGCATAACCGCATCGGCCATGCCTATCTGTTCTGCGGGACCAGAGGAACCGGTAAGACCACAGTGGCGAAGATCCTTGCCAAAGCGGTCAACTGTGAACATCCGGTCAATGGAAGTCCCTGTAATGAATGCGCTATGTGTAAAGCAATCCAGGCAGGAACTGCCATGAACGTGATCGAGATTGATGCTGCATCCAACAACGGTGTAGATAACATTCGAGAGATCAGAGAGGAAGTTTCCTACCGCCCCACAGAAGGTAAATACAAAGTCTACATCATCGACGAGGTTCATATGCTTTCCACGGGAGCGTTTAATGCGCTGCTGAAAACACTGGAAGAACCGCCGTCCTATGTCATGTTCATACTGGCAACTACGGAAGCGCATAAGATCCCTATCACGATCCTGTCCAGATGCCAGCGCTATGATTTCCACAGGATCACCATAGACACCATCGCTGCCAGACTGGAGGAACTTCTGAAAATAGAAGGAGTGGAAGCAGAGGAAAAAGCAATCCGCTATGTGGCGAAGGCGGGAGATGGATCCATGCGAGATGCCCTCAGCCTGCTGGATCAGTGCATTGCCTTTTATCTGGGCCAGACTCTCACTTATGATAAAGTGCTTGAAGTCCTGGGTGCGGTGGATACAGAGGTATTCAGTAAGCTTCTGCGAAAAGTGATCCAGGGGGATGTGACTGCATCCATCCATATTCTGGAGGATCTGATCGTAGGCGGCAGGGAACTGGGCCAGTTTGTAGGAGACTTTACCTGGTACATGCGAAATCTTCTGCTGGTGAAGACTTCAGAGGATCCGGAGGAAGCGATTGACGTATCTTCTGAGAACATGAAGCTCCTGAAAGAAGAGAGCACCATGCTGGATGTGGAGACATTGATGCGCTATATCAGGATCTTTTCAGATCTGTCCAATCAGATCCGGTATGCCACCCAGAAGAGAGTTCTGGTAGAGATCGCGCTGATCAAACTGTGCCGTCCTGCCATGGAGACCAACCTGGATTCTGTTCTGGACCGTCTCCGTGTTCTGGAACAGCGTATGGATGAACGTCCAGTGCAGCAGGTGATCGTACATAGCGCAGCCGGAGAAAATGGCACACAGCAGACAGTGCCGGCCGGCAGCCCGCAGAAGGCTCCGGCGAAAGCGGCACCTGAAGATCTGCAGAAGATCGTGGCTGGCTGGAGGGTGATCACAGGCCAGGCTACAGGAATGTTCAAACAGATGCTCCAGAAATCCATTCCGAAATATAATGGAGAAACAGGTGAACCGGTGCTTTATGTGGAATTTCAGGACTTCCTGGGCCAGACTTATGTAGATAATCCGGAGGCGAAGAAAGAGCTTCAGGATATCATTGCCGCGCAGACCGGAAAGACTGTAGAGATCCAGATGCTGGTAGCCAATCAGCATCAGCACACGAATCTGGCAAACATTACAGTGGACCAGGCAATCAGAGACAATATCCATATGGACGTTGTCTTAGAAGAAGATCCTGAGGAAACTGAAGAATAACTAAGATATGAAATATATAGAAAAAAGGAGGATACCACAATGGCTAAACGTGGAGGATTCCCGGGTATGGGTATGCCGGGAAACATGAACAATCTTATGAAACAGGCGCAGAAAATGCAGCGCCAGATGGAAGAGAACCAGAAAGCACTTGAAGAGAAAGAATTTACAGCAACTGCAGGGGGCGGAGCTGTAGAAGTAACTATCTCCGGTAAGAGAGAAGTGACCAAAGTGAAACTTCAGGAAGAGGTAGTAGATCCGGATGATATTGAAATGCTGGAAGATCTCATCGTAGCAGCTACCAATGAAGCACTTCGCAAGGTAGATGAGGAATCCACAGCAGTAATGTCCAAGCTGACAGGCGGTCTGGGCGGACTTGGAGGAGGCCTTCCATTCTGATGGAATACTACAGCAGTCATATTAACAGGCTTATTGAGCAGCTGTCCCATCTTCCCGGGATCGGTGCGAAATCTGCACAGCGGCTGGCATTTCACATCATGAATATGCCGAAGGAACAGGTACAACAGCTGACCTCTTCTATTGTGAATGCCAGGGAGAATGTGCAGTACTGCAAGTGCTGTTACACGCTCACGGACAAAGAAATGTGTCCTATCTGCAGCAATCCGAAAAGGGATCATTCTACCATCATGGTGGTGGAGAACACCAGGGATCTGGCAGCTTATGAGAAAACCGGTAAATTCGAAGGCGTTTACCATGTGCTTCACGGAGCTATTTCCCCTATGCTGGGGATCGGGCCGGATGATATCAAGCTGAAAGAGCTGATGCAGCGCCTTGCAGGTGAAGAGGTAAAAGAAGTGATCATTGCCACCAATTCCAGCCTGGAAGGGGAAACTACAGCCATGTACATCAGTAAGCTTATCAAACCTACAGGGATCAAAGTCAGCAGGATCGCCAGCGGCGTTCCGGTAGGCGGAGACCTGGAGTACATTGACGAAGTAACTCTTCTGCGTGCCCTGGAAGGAAGGGTAGAGCTCTGATCCAATAAAAAACGATAAAGGAGGAGTCTTTTTGCCAAGAAAGAAAGCAACTTCTTCTGATGTGGCGAAGAAGGCAGGAGTATCCCAGGCAACTGTTTCCATGGTCCTGAACAGGAAGTACAATGTTTCTTTTTCCCGGGAAACCATAGAAAAGGTGGAGCAGGCTGCCAGAGAACTGGATTACCATCTTCCGGGCCGCAAAAATAAAAAAGACAGCAAAAAGGAGAAACTGATCGTTGTCTTTTGTCCCACCCTCACCAGCCCGTACTACGTGCTCCTGCTTCAGGGAGTAGAGGCAGTAGCGAACAAGCAGGGATATGGCGTCTTTATCTGTAACACCCAGAGGGATGCCCGGCTGGAGGAGACGTATCTTAGGATGATGCATACCATCCAGCCCCGGGGAATTATCTACAGCTGCAATCCCAACCCGGATTTCCAGCAGCAGGTAGAGGAACTGGCACGGACGATCCCTCTTGTTATTATCAGTAACAAGGAGAAGACCACCACAGTAGATGCCATCAATCAGGACAATACAGTGGTGGGAAAAATGATGGCCAGGCATCTGCTTGATCTGGGGCACAGAGATGTGGCATTTATCACTCCGCCGCTGACCAGAAGACAGTGGCAGAGAACCAAGCGTGTAAATGGTTTTGTAAAGGAATTCGAGAAAGAAGGGCTGAAGGAGCATGTGATCATAAAAGCAGCAGATGAGTCCATAGATTCAAGAATTCCCCGGATGGATACGGAGTATTCCATGGGGTATGAGCTGACCCGGGAGCTTCTGGAGGAAGGCAGGCAGTTTACCGCCATTGCTGGCCAGAATGACATGATGGCCATCGGTGCGCTGGATGCACTCCATGAGGCGAAGGTTCATGTACCGAAAGATGTGTCGGTGATCGGATGCGATAATATTTTCTATTCCGGCATCCGGAGAATTTCCCTCACAACCATCGATCATTTCGTAGTGCTGAAAGGCCAGGATGCATGTGATATTATCCTGCGTAAGATCGATGCCAGGGAAAGAGCCCTGACAGACTCTGCACCTATCAGTCTTTACAATATTGAATACACGCCGAAACTCATATCCAGGCGCACAACCGGGTATGCAAGAACCTGGAAGAACCCTACCGGGAAAAATAATTAAATACGCCATACGAAATTATTAATAATAATTTGGAATTTCAAAATACGATCAGATATAAGATATCCTGTAG
>SKEY01000380.1_pt1 | contig 74669 bp, 63 predicted proteins | sample 4843871 | NCBI WGS metagenome assembly SKEY01 (sample SAMN11008797, study PRJNA524170) | human gut metagenome | biome: Human fecal sample; material: Feces; isolation source: fecal sample from pouch patient p36 | host: Homo sapiens | place: Israel: Tel-Aviv | collected 2016-12-04
GTTACAAGGTTTAACAAGGGTTATACTGTAAGATTTTCTAAACATTTCTTTTGTGTCTGAGATATTCTTTGTACTTTTGGATAAAAATGCAAAGAATATGAGAAAAGAAACTTGTCCAAAATGCAATTCAACTAATATAAATTACAATTTTCAATTTAAAGCTTGGTCTTGTTATGACTGCAATGCTATATTTGTTTTTTATAATCAAGAAATTGGATGTATACCATGTGGCCAAGGAGATTTTTCTCCAAATATCAAAATTCCTTCTTCATCTTCTTTAAATAATTCCTCTAAAGAAGAATTATAAATTATATCTATTTCCTTTTCAATTTCTTCTTTAGAATGAGGATATGGGTTATCTTTAGAGGATTTATCAATACACCATTGAAAAAGTTGTTTTGCTTCTTCTCTGGTGTATCTTTCTCTTACATCTTTACGAGTTAATAATTTTGCTATCTTTTTGTTTTTCATATATTTTATTATTAATATAATTTGAGTATAAATTAAATATAAATTTTATTGCTTTAACAAGGATTATACTGTAAGATTGTATATAGTTACCTTATATTATTGCCGTACCTACGACAGACTTAGTAATCAATAAGTGCTATCCAAGTAAAGATAAGGATGACAAGGATTTAGTTTGGAAGAAATCTGAAATAGTCTCAGGTGTTAGTCCTCTAAACGCTAACTTGTTTGGCTTATATGGTAGATTCACCGTCTCCACCAAGACAAAGTTAAAGAAGTTCCTTAACAAAGAGGGAGTGAAGAAGATTATCTGCACTTATGATAAGGTAGAGGCATTAATATCTCTTATCAATCCGCAAGAGTTCAAACTCCTTACAGATGAATATCACGACCTGTTCAAGCAGTACCTGTTTAGGCATAAAGCTGTTAATGGAGTTTTAGATCACTATAATAAGTTCAAATCCTATTGTTTCTTATCAGCAACTCCTATCCCAGACTTTGTTAAGCCCCAGATATTTAAGGATATGACAGAATATGTAGCGAACTGGAAATCAATTGACAAGATTACTATATATCCATATAAAAGCGGGAAGGCTTATGAAACAGCAGCTAATATTATCAAGCAGTATCAAGATATAGGTTACTTTGTCTTAGATGACGTAAAGAGTGAAGAGGCTTACTTCTTTGTTAATAGTGTAAGGGAGATTAAGAAGATTCTGGATAAGACCACTCTCACTAATGATGACTGTAGGGTTATCTGCGCAGATAATGAGAAGAATAGCACTAAATTAGAAGGTTTTGAAATCTCTAACTCTGCCTCTAAGTCCAAACGCTTTACATTCGTAACCTGTAAGGCATTTGAAGGTGTGGACTTCCATTCTGAAACAGCATTATGCTTCATTGTCAGTAACGGATATAATAAGCACACCCTTATTAGTGTGGATATGGATATACCCCAGATTGCGGGACGCATAAGAACCAAGACTAATCCGTTTAAGAATAAGATAGTTCATATATTCAATCCTAAGAAAGTTAATTACTATGTTCCATTAGCTGTAAAGAAGCAAGAATTAGACAAAGAACTTGCCGCAGCAAAGGAAAGGGTACAGAAGTTAAATGAACAGACGTTAGGAGAGGATGCTCAAAAACAACAAGATGCTGAACTTAAGAAGTTAGGTGCTGACACCTATATTGTTAAGAGAGGCGATAAGTACGAGGTTAACGATATGATTGCCAAATTAAAACTTTATATATACTGGACTATACATATTATATATAGGTCAGCAGAAGCATTGCAAAAGGCTTATGAAACTTTTGGTTCATCAGTCGCTAAGGGTTATGAATGGAATATTGCAGGCGAGGATATAATGAAGAATATTCTTAATCCCAAACAATTCAGAGATTGCCTCAAACGATTCTGTGACTTAAAAAACAAGGGAGCTATGTTGTCAGATAGTGAGAAACAAGAGTTAGAAACCATATCTACAAAGTACCCCAAACTGGTAGAGGGATATAGTAAGTTGGGCGTTAAGACATTAAAACGATTACGAACAATTAAAGCTATTACTGCTGCATTAGAAGAACTGGAAGAGGGTTAAACGCACTACCATACTACTAATTTACTCCCCCCATACTTGCCAGAAGGAAAATCTAAATTCAGACAGGCATGGGGGTACACCACCAATCATTAATAAGATTATACTCACCAACCAACTCCCCAATCTCCAACTGAGCGAATCTGTAAAAGGTAACACTAAATAGCCCTATATGTAAAATATCCTAATGATATAACACTTATAGTCATTTAGCAAGTAGTAATGAAGTCCTAAATTGTAAACTGAGCGATCCGTTTCATTTAGGACTTCATTCACATACTTGCCAATCAATCAATAATCACTTAATTCAATTACATTATGAGTACATTACAGATCATGCCGTTTGAGGCAAGAGAGAGAAGGTTTCAGAGTTTACAATCAGCAGCGGAGGAAGCTACTTTGCTAGTGCCCAAGCACAAGAATGTCCTACACTTCATTGAGAGTAACACGCAGGAAGCAACCATCAATCACCTAAAGAACGATTGCATTGTTCCAGTCTTCAGCAAGGATAACGAGCTTACTGTTTCACACGCTGCATTCATTGAGACAGTAGGTGAAGCAGTCCAGAATTTCTTTAGCGGTGAACGGATTGAGCAACCAGACATTCGTGTGTCACATATTATTAAAGGTAGGGTGCCTTCTGCCATTCATAAGCCAGCAAGCCAATTACAAGATAGTGATCGTACGATCTACTACGAGCGTTGCGCATTCGCTTATGAAGTTCCATCCATTCAGCAGATCGTTGAAGGGAATAAGCTCAATCTTACTGTTACAGGTGTGCGGGCCTTCAACAGAGAGAACCTATATTCACGTAAAACTGTTGAACGCTTTTCGATTGGAATTGGCTTCAAGAACCTTGTTTGCTGTAACCTCTGTTTATTTACAGACGGCTTGAAGAACGATATTAGGGTCAGTGATACATCTCAACTATTCAAAGAAGCTTTAGAGTTGTTTCAGCAGTACAACCCAAACCGCCATCTTCAACTGATGCATGAATTTGGTAATCATTCACTCACCCAACATCAATTCTGCCAGATATTAGGTAAAATGCGACTTTTTCAAAGTTTACCTTCTATCAACCAGCGTAAACTTCCACCTATGTTAATGACAGATAGTCAAATAAACCAAGTGGCAAGGGCTTATGTGAATGATGAAAACTTCTATGGATATGGCAGGGAATTATCAATGTGGCGGTTCTTCAATCTACTAACGGGTAGTAACAAGTCAAGCTACATTGATACTTATCTGGACAGAGCGTTAAACGCTACTGATATAGCGCAAGGAATAACATCTGCACTGCAAGGTGATGATGCTTATAGGTGGTTCATTGATTGAGAGAGGAAAGGGCATCATTAACTTGGTGTCCTTCCTTTATATCTACTAACTAATTAAAGATTACATCTTATGAATACTAAAGACATTGATAATGCAATAGAGCATATCATTACAGGAAAAGCTATCCACCTGTGAGAACAATCTCCAATACATCAAGCGGTTGCAAGCATTGAAATACTGGCTGCATAAGTTTGACAGTTTATTGGATAGAACCAGCAGACTAAATGGTGAATATGCAGCGATACATGAAAGTTACTTCCATGCCTGTGCTGGATTTTCATTCTATGACAGGGTTTATCATTCCATCTTATCATACCAATATGGAGATAGACCGTTCTAATTCAGTTGGGCATCCTCATTTGGGTGTCCAACTTACATAAGCTGAACGAACATTCAGCGTTTGTAACCCACTATTAATAAATGTAAATCATGAAGACATACATAGCATATTTAAGGCAATCCACCATGAAACAACAGCTATCTGGTTTAGGAGTGGAAGCCCAAAGAGAAATCATACATAACCATGTAAAGAATAAACCCATACTTGCTGAATACATTGAGACAGAGAGCGGCAAGAAGTCTAACAGACCTCAACTTCTCGCAGCTTTGGCAATGTGCAGGAAGACTAACTCTGTTCTGATTGTCGCTAAACTGGATAGGTTATCAAGGAACGTAGCATTTACATCTAAACTTCTGGAATCAGATGTTGAGATTATCTTCTGTGACTTTCCACAGGCTAATAGGCTAATCCTACATATTATATCATCCATCGCAGAATACGAAGCTGGGTTAATTAGTCAGAGAACCAAGCAATCATTACAGGCTAAGAAAGCAAGAGGAATCAAGTTAGGAAAGTCTGATAACTTGATGAACAAGTTTGAGCAAGCTATCTACAATAGCTCCCGTACCAACAAGGCTAAAGCTGAAAACAATCCCAATAATATGAGGGCAATCGCATTGCTACGGTCACTGTCAATGCAGGGTAAGTCACTCTCTGAAATGACTGACTTGTTGAATGAGCAAGGCTTCGTAACATCTAAGGGTTGCCAATTCCAGATAACCCAAGTTAAGCGGTTACTTGTCAGAGTAGGGTTAATATCGTGAAATCACTTTGAAAGGTAGGACAAATCCAGAGCAAGGTTAGCTTTATATACCCCAATCTAAGTTTGTCCTACCCTAAATTTCAAACGGAGAAGTAAGCATCTACACCTTATATATATGGTACATCTAAAATATTAAGTTGAGAAGCATCTAAAATCAATTCTTTACAGTTTGGCATTTCAGCCCTATACTATATAGTCAATTACACCAAATCCAAGAATCCATATACATCTAAAGTCTTAAAACTTATATCGAAGATAGCCCATTGTAAATCACCAACAATATGTCGACTTAAAGATGAAAATTCAAGGTGGGTATGGAAGTTGAGAATTTGACTCTTATATGGGGAGAGTAAGATTTCATACCTGTCCCAGATATATGACTTTAGGCTTATCTCTGATTTTTAATGAACAATAGTTCTTGCCAATTCAAACGATTTAGTAACTTTGTCCCAATCTCTTATGCCTATAGTGTTAGGACGTTAAGGGAGGACATAAATTTACGAAGAGCGTTTGATATATTATCCTATCATGGAATCTGGACAATTCTATAACACAAGGATAATAGGCAAGAACGCTCACGTCAGTGCTATATACCTACTTCACAGTGGATTATATAACAGTCTGGCGTGGGCTATTGTTTATTATTTGTGTTAGGCAGTCCAGAAACTCTTGGAAACAAGAGTGCCCCATGATAGTAATATCCAGTAGTTTCCACGCCTTCTTTGTGTTTAATAGCTTACTGAAGGGAACAGGTAAGCAGCTTTAAATTTAATCTTATGGGGTTATTCACACTAGTAGACAGGATTTCCTTACTCCGTGATTGTAGAGCCATTATGAAGTTGATGGTGAAATTGCAAAGGTGTCCTAAGCCAGACAAAGCAGGATTATGCCTTGAAGTAGAAAATAGGTTACAGACCTTATCAAGTAAAGGTGATAAGATGCCAGATGCAGCGATGAGTGTTATCATACCAATTCAAGGTAGGGATAATGATCTATACTCCTTCTTGCAAATAGTGAGGGAAGACTTATATTCATTCAAGAATTAACAATCAATCTAAATTAAACAGACGTGGCAGCAGTTAAATGTTGTGGTTCCTCACGTCCTTATATTTAATAGCTCCCCTATGGGAACGGGTAAGCGAGATCAATATAATTATGTTTGCTACATTTCAATTAAGCCAAGCGAGTTTACAGTTAATAGAGAATATCTACCATAACTTAAAAGCTCATCCTATGTACTCTCAATATAGCATTGAGAAAAGTGATTATGACCATACTTCTGGTTCCATCTACATTCTTATTCATTTATATGGAAATCCCATTACTAGATTTAGTTTCTATGGAGGTAAAAGAGGAAAGATAGGTTCTATTGCTATATATGGAGCCAATTTAGAGGGACATTTAAGAAGCATACGTTCTTCTATGAAGATATTTGGATTAGATGTCGAAGATGTTGAATATGACAATCAAGGACTGAGTCCATATGTTGATGTTACACTTTTAAACCAAGTCTAATTTTAAAACTTTATATAAAATGAAACAATATGCTGAAATCACAGACAAAGGAGAGTGTTACTCTTCTTTATCTCTATGCATCGAAGGTGTGAATGCTAATGCTACAGAATGGAGTAAACATAACTTTTATCCTCAAAATGGGATGGTTGGTGAAATTGTAGAAATCTATAATCCTTATACTTACATTCTTAAAATACAGGATACAATCTATGTGCCTATATCTCCCAAGGGATTTAAAAAGATCAGTGAAACTGAATTTAATAGAAGAGTAAGTAACAATAGCTACACAGGTATGGACGAAAAGCAACAACGCATAAATAGAGATTACAACAACACTATATCACGCCCTTACTCTTTAGGAAAACCAAACTACAAAGATACATTCTGGCATGATATTGTTAATAATATAACAATACGCACTGATAATTATACCAAACCTATGTTTATGCCCCAATTAATTGATGAATGTGTGATGTACGCATGCGATATATGCTTAGAGTTTAAAAAGAAAGCTGGGACATTACCCAACGATTGGTTAAAACATATATCATCTCAAGTCTGTGATGTTTTCGATGAGCACTTTGAAGAATTCACTGATTATGAAAGAGATGATTGCATGAATAGAATTGAAAGAATTATAAATTCCTCCTCAGCAGAATTAATGGTCGACATTTATTATAAACGATAATGCCTGTTGCTCCTTATACATATACATATCAACAATGTTTATCCACATATCTTATATGGATAGCATCCTGCATAGATGAAGAACAGAAGGATTACTATCAAGAGTGTACAAGTTTTGAAATTTGGTACAATAAGCATAGGGGAAATAGAATTCAGATAATCTTCTTTAATAACCATGAAGATTATCTTTATATACTGGAACATTCAACATTTGCATGGAGAGTTGACGTACACTATCAATTCTGCAAACGATTTCATTGTCCACCAATGTGTACACGAGAGGAAATTATAACCGTTCTGGTTAACTCCATTATGGATATTTATAAACACTATTAATTAATAAATTAAGGACTAAGATAACATGAAGACATTAAGATTATTAGCAACCTTACTATTGGTTGCATTGAGTATGGGGTTATACTCGTGTGGCAAATTCGAGATAGAAGATCCTGTTTCTATACCAACTGGCGATAACTTCTTTAATGACACTGATAAGAACTTCGCAGAGTACATGGATGATTATTCTGACATTAAGTGTAGGTTTGCTTTAGCAGGAGAAGGTTCCATGCTATTAACTGGCATAAAGAACAAACATCTTTGGTTCAGCGAGTTTGACACTATTACTAAGAAACTTAAATCAACATGGCTGGACATTGAAGAGACTGATACCATACAACAAGTTCATACAGGTTATGGAGAATATAAAGAGATGAGGATAGGGCTTGTCACCTTACATTATTATAAGAAGACGAAGACAGGGGATATTGTTACATTTAGATTGAGTAGCGTTCCTCAAACCATCTTTACAAGCAATGGTAAGACTAAACGTACACCGTTAGAGGCTAACAATAACTATATGAATACTTATGATTGGTACAATGAGTCAGTCTTCATTGGCAATCGTTGCTATTCCAGTGAAGGAGACCCTCTGTTTACAATTGAGGATAGCTATTTTTTTAGAGATGGGAATGTAACCCCCATTTCATATGAAGAAGGCATCAAGTTTGACTACTCTTACCCTCCTATCTCATTTGAGAGGTTTAATATTAAAGAGGGTAAATCCGTTTGGAAAACCAATCTTACTGATATTGAACTACCATCTGACTCTAAAATCAGTTACACTATACTTGACAAGTCTGCTAATGTTTGGGAATACAAGGTGGATGCTGTCCTATATAATGGAATGAAACATAGCTATATCTTCACTGTCAACATGGAAGACGGTAAAGCAAATGTAGCAGAGGAAGGTGTTAAAGTTACAAGCATCGCATTGAACAAATCTCAAGTAACGTTAGATATTGGAGAGATCTTTCAATTGGTTGACACGGTAAAACCTAACAACGCAGAGAATAGCAAGGTAGTCTGGGCTAGCTCAAATGAATCTGTGGCAACCGTAGATCAGAATGGACTTGTTACGGCTAAATCTTATGGTGAGTCGGTAATCACAGTCACCACAGAGGACGGTGGATTTACAGCTACATCTAATATCATAGTAAAGAAGAAGGAGATTAGTGATTACATAACCTCCAAAACATTTACTTCCATGATTAATGTTGGTGGATATATACAAGGTATCATTGGATGTGAAATCATTAATAATAGCAAGGAAGACATACTGTTGACTAATTATACAGTCATAGATGATAATGAGAATGTTCTTCTTACCAATCCTTATGACAATAATATCTTGAAAGCTGGTTCCAGTTATCGAGAAGATGTTAGTATTAGAGGCGTGTTCAATGAATTGACATTGAGATGGACTTATATACATAATGGCAAGAAGTACACATATACTACAAAATATAAAGTGACAACTTCATTATGATTAGCAGAGAAGGTTTATGGAATGTCTCATAGACCTTCTCTTAAACTGGATATAATAACAATTAGTAATTAAAAGGATGAAGAATTTAAAACATTTAGGAATGGCCTTATTAATGGTCATGTTAGCAATTAACTTAGTAGCTTGTGGCGATGATAAGGAGGATGGAGATAAGGAGATCACTCCATCTATCGTTGGTACATGGAAATTGACTGTGGATAAGGGATACACGCATACACATGTTACCTTTACGAAAGACGGAACATTCAGCTATACCAGTACGGATGAATTGGATTATGAGGAACATGGGACTTACAAGATAGTAGATAATCTCCTATACCAGATGTTCAGTGACGAAGACGAATGGGTGATTGGTGAGATACTCTTATTAAATTCTGAAACCTTATCCATTCAAGATTTAGATGATGATGGGGTTACTCCTCGTGGTAAACCTTATTCTTACCAGCGGGTAGAATAGTAGATAAGGCAGATACAAAATAGCAAAGGCGGCATTGATTACTCTTTGCCGCCTTCCTTCATTAATCTCACACAAACATCTTAGGTTGAGAGTTAATCAGATATACTAATTGACTAACTGATTAATTACTACAAATTTAGTCAATTCAAAGTAGTCCACCAAACTAAATATCATACGATATTTAGTTAAATCAGACTGTCTGACAGAGGATTATATTGAAGACATAGAATTGAACCAACCGGTGTGAAGTGGGCTGTTAATAGTTAAATGGCATGAGGTACAAAATGCTGGAATTTTAGTTCATATAAAGATTAAATAGTGTTTAGAGGAAAACTCTGCTCGCACTCACCAATCTATTAAAACCCTATCATCTTCTCTAATGAATAGTTGCATAAAACCTATTAATTAACTATATTTGCATGAATTCATAATTAAAGGATTATGGAATACATAGCAATTGGATAGAGCCAACCCATAAATCACAAAGGGATATTCCCTCTCCTACAAGAGAAGAAGTTGGAGGCTTAAGCCAATGAAGATAATATAACAAGCTAATTAAATATATAAAAGGTTATACATTTGTCCGCTTGCGGCTTATTCACGACCATTTATTCAAGATACTAAGATTTATAATCTGGATTGCTCTTTAAAATATTTAATATTAATCTGTAAAACAGTCACTTATTATTCAATTGATTTGTTTACAGGGATGCAATATTGCTGCTTCTTATGGTATGACGGACACAATGGGCCGTATGCACGGTGACGCTCAGTTCGCTGGTTCTTCATCTGTTCCTGCTCACGTAGAAATGATGGGCTTCTTGGGTATGGGTAACAACCCGATGGTAGGTGCTACGGTTGCTGTAGCCGTTGCTATCGAGGAAGCTATGAAGAAGTAATCAAATATTTCTCCTAAAAAACCTTTCTTGTTTTTCGTATCTTTGTCCGACCTTGTTTATTTGAACCTTATTTATTTCATATTATGAAAGAAGTCATACTACACTGTTTGAAGTTTTTCTTCATTATTGTAATTACCGTTGGCATCATTCCTGCGATATATTTTTTTCCTGTTGATTATGTTTGGCAATTCTTACATGAATGTATAGCTTATCTATGGTTTGGTACGCCTAATTATTACTTAATAGGAGGTATCGCCCTTTGCTCCGCTATTATTGGAGGAATATTATTCTGGTATCGGGACTCTGCGGAAGAAGGGATAAAAGCAGGTTGGTGCTTGAACTTTTCTATTCCAGTTTGTGTATTGGCTATAACTATTTATTTAACGAACAATCCAAATTACAGTGATATCAATTGGTTTAGCTCCGCCATAACAAGAGGATGCAGTTTTTTCATTGTCCTTCTCTCCGCAGGCATATTAATAGATAGCGTACGGCATGGCATCGGAGGACTATTAGCAAACCTTCTTCTCATGGCTGCTATCATTATATTTATCATCGCCACCCTCTACCTCATTGGATGCATAATCTCCGCATTCTTTATTTTAGATTTTATCGGCTACTGTTTCTCATCTTCCGGAAATAGCAGTTATATCGGTTCTTTCAGGGATCGACATGGGAATATGTGGGACGCTTATTTAAAATAAAAAAACAGAAAAAACGTTAGCCTTATGAAGCAAGAAAATAAGTTAGATTCAGTAGAACAAAGTGTCCCCTCGGAATATGAAAGCATCAAAAACGAAGTCGTTAAAGGTATTTCTGCTAAAATAGGGACAATTGATCGTGAGATGTCTTCTAAGCGCAACATTGCGACAAAAGAATATAATCAACAAGTTCAACAACTAAAAGAAATTAATGAGAAGATAGAACTTACGGATAAATACGCAAATGATTTAAAAATTGCAATAAGAAAGGAATTATCTGATTACAACACTCTCTTAAAAAGTAAATATAATGATATTTCCCAAAGAGCAAGTAATGTTTTAACAAAATGCAATAATGAATTATATACAATCAATAAATATATATCTAATATTGAAAAAAAATATAGTGAAGCAGTAAAAACAGAAAAGGATTACACATCAAAGACACCTTCTAAAGAAAAACTAGACCCTTACATAATCACCACTTCTATCACAGCCATGATTGGTGGTATTATTTTATCATTATTTCCACTTGTACTTGTTATTACATTTTACATCCAAGCCATTTATCATAGTTATATTTCTTACAGCCATGAATTATTAATTATCACTTTATTAACGATCATAGGTTATCCGCTCACTTTTTTTTCCTTATATATAGTTGGGGAAACTATAGATGACATGAGAGATAGAGCTGGCACAATTGTAGGTATTATAATTGGACTCTTAATGAATTCCATTCTTATCATACTGCCAGTCTATCTTTTAGGCTGGTCCGATCTAATCGACTTAATGAGAGTAAATACAGCAAATACTATTATACATGTGATCACAAGTAAAACATTACTCACCATATTATGGATTATTGAAATATCAGCGGGTATTACTTGTGTGTCTTTAACAATACTATCGGACAAAAAATCAAAATTAGCAGACGAAGTATCTAGAAAAAAATCAGAATTAAGCAAAATAAAAGCACGAAAAACAGAAACAATCAAGAAATATAGAGAAAAACTATCATTATATAGCGCATATCTAAACACAAATACATTTTTCTCTGAAAATGATTTAATACGATCATCAATACACGATTCTGACATAGAACTGGGCTACGTTCATCGCAAAGACCTTATGAACAATATATCAGGCCGATATCTTCCATCTTATAATGAAGGATATATAGATATATTAACAAATCAACCAGGAGGAATTTACGATAAAGCCACAAGATATCCAGATAAAATAACATCCATAGAAGACGAATGCAAAAAAGAGATTGATGCAAAAAGAAAGTCAAAAATAAGTTTTTTAGAAACTAAGAGAGAACAAATCAGCAATGACAAAAGAATGATAGAAACTCAAATCAGCAATATAGAAACATCCAGCAAAAAAGAGAAAAACAAAGCCCACCAATCCTTAATCAGTAATTACGACGCAATGAATCAGAACCTATCTGAGCATTCTTTACTTTTAACACCGAGTTACGTCTCCCCAACGCAGCCTCAATCTCACGTGATGTCCGGTAAATGCGATCATCAGCTATTACTTGAACAAGCAAAGCAAAGATATATCCTGCCATACATTTTATTGGGGAAAGAATGGTGTGAAAACAATGTGGTCTCAACGGATAAGTTCCTGATTCCGATATATGCCCCTTGGCAAAGTACTAATGGATTAGAAAACAGAAATTTCGCTATTTTTCACGACAGAAAAAGCCGTTCAAATGCTTTAGAGTTAATGAATAACCTGTTATTGAATATGCTAATGGCCTTTTCTCCGAAAAAATTACAATTTACTTGTATCGATCTAATGCACTCGGGAGATATCATCCATTTCACCTCAAAGCTAGATAATAGTTTATACCAAATAATCAATACCGAGTCAGGACTACGAAACGCTGTTGATTCTTTACAATCAGGAATGCTTGATTTACAAAAAAGGCGATTGTCTGAATGTAAAAATATAATGGAATATAATGTAAAAAATTCAACGATTACAGATCCTTACAAAGTAATTGTTTTATTGGATTATTCCAACAATATGAGCACATCATTAATCTCCTCTTTAAAACCTTTTGTTGAGAATGGTTATAAAGGAGGTATATTCTTTGTCATCTTGGTTAATGAAGAGATGAACCAAAAACATAAATCATCCTCGAATGTAGAATTGCTATCTAAGGAAAACTTCAATTTTATCAAAACAACAGAATCAAAAGAGGAAATTGAGTTGAACAATAAGAGAATCACTCCCTATTATATATCGGAGTTAAACACCACACCACTCATTTCCACTGAGAACAAAACATTATTAGACACATACTTTGAAGCAATAAAGAAAGAAGCAGCAAAGAAAGAGAAACCAATTAGCCTCCAGATTGATGGGAACTTATTATATAATATACCTTATCAAGATGCCACAAAAGAATTTAAAATAACAATCGGCAAACGGAATGGCAAAGATGTATATTTTGAGCTAAATGAAAAAGATCACGTTCATTCCTTTATCCTAGGCATGTCTGGCTCTGGAAAATCAGTGCTCCTACATGATATAATCAGTATCGCCACACTAAAATATTCTCCAGAGACATTACAGCTATACCTTATGGATTTCAAGCTGGGAGGTGTTGAGTTCAATCAATATAAGAACCTGAAACATGCGAGAGCCATTTTGGTCGATGATTCCGATAAGCCTATTACATTGGAAATACTACGCAATTTATATCGCGAGATGGCAGAAAGAGGCAAAACTATGAGTGCCCATGGTGTTACGGAGTTTGGAAAATACAATGCGTTAACCCAGCAAAAATTTCCACGCATCATTCTTGCGATAGACGAATGTCATGAGTTATTCAGTGACCGGGCAGATCAAGTTCAGCTAGAAATCAACTCTATCATCAGCAGGATAGCCAAAGAAGGGCGTAGTAAAGGTGTTCACTTGCTGATGGCTACCCAAACGTTCTCAAACTCGAATATCCCACCCGAGTTATTAAAGAATATAACAGATCCATACATATTAAAGTCTAACGACTCGGATAGATTAGTAAAGAACAGTGACAAGGAGGTTGATCAAATAAAACAATCTGGTGAGACTTACTATCCATTCAAGGATGGTGGATCTTGCCTGTTCCAACCATTTAACGCAAAAGTGAATTTATCGGACAACATATCATTGGCGATTCAAAAAAGCAAGTCATATATTAATAACACATTTTATTATAGTGGAAAACAGACTTGCAAATTACAGCCGGAGTATTGCCCTCCTGCCATCAACAAAGTGGTTGTCGGTAAAAAGATCAGTCTTGACGCCAAGTCTGTAGAGATAACATTCAGGCCAAATGATCCGAATCTCGCTGTTATAGGTATCAATGAGAAAAACGCATGCAGGGTTTGTTTTAGCGCAATTCTGTCAAGAATGTGTTCTACTAGTGTAAAAGAGAAAGATATCTTTATCATCAACTGTATCAATCCGGAAGAAGAAGGTAGCGCATGGATCGCCCCCATAATTAATCATTTAGAAAATAATAGCAGATGCGTTGTTATAGGACAGAGCAGGAAAAAGACATCAGAGCTTCTCCTTCATCTGAATGCCACTATCGAAAATAATACTACCCCACTACAAAATACAATGCTTGTTATCTTGGGGCAAAAAAGATTCAGGGATTTAATGAACGACAACATAATAGATGTTCCTCAAAGAGAATCTCAGGCACCTTCACCCAGACTCAGGTATGGATCTGAGGCACGTAATGAAGTCAGACCTTCTGGCTTCAAAACAGTGACTACCTATAAGAGCATCCTAAAAAACATACTGGAAAACGGGCCGGATAAAGGAATCCATACAATCATCCAAGTAGATCGTCCGGAGAATCTTCTTTTCGATGATACATTCAGTCCAAAAGAAAAAGCAATACGTTTTTTTGCCAATCAGGTCTATTTACGTACAGCGGAAGAAATCTCTTCTACAAGCAAATTACCGGAGGAAATCAAGCTGAAAGCATTATCTTCTGATGATCCGGAAAGGCTCAGAGCTTATTTTTATAATGCGGCTCATTCTCCGTCATCCGTTTTATTCATGCCATTTGTTCTTCCAGAATCAGACGAGATAAATAAATTTATTAAAGAATAATTCAAACATGGGAAATCAAGTTATCGCAAATACAGATGAAATGCGAAGTTTCGCATTCAATCTACGTAACCTAAGTAATGATCTTATTGATAGTTTCGCTATGGCCAAAAAACAAATGTATACTGTCAACGAGACATGGCAAGATAAAGAAAATACTATTTTCATGGCTGAGTTTGAAAAAAGCCTCTCGGCTATCGAACAAATGGCAGACCTAATGCAAGAATATAGTAACTATGTCGACCGAAAAGCTGAACAGCTTGAAGTTTATTTGCATAATACCTATTAACAGACATTCCAAATGAATAGTAATATTTATATTCACGACACAGATAGCATACATCATTTAAAAAAGGCTATCCGAACATTTTCCGAAGAAATATGTGGCAACAGGCAGCTACTCTCCTTTAGACTCCAAGACAGGATCTCCACATTAGTAATCCGGCAGAAAAGCCTATATGCTATCCAAGATAGCATAGAAGCAGAACTTCGAGACGCGAAAGAAGACTATGAGAATTGTCTTAATAACTCATGTATTTATGAAGACGAGGATGAAGAGATAGAAGAGGAACCCGACTGTCAACAGGAAGAAGAGAAAGTGCAGGAACTAGAAGACCTTCTTCACGAGTTGCAAGATGATATTGAAGAAACAGAAAGTATTATCTTGCGGATACAATCGCTTGCTGATGATATCGATAACAAGTCGTTTTCACATCAAAACTTTATTATAGGGTTGGCTGAAGACACTTTGTATCGACTAGATAAAGTGATTGGTCAGATAGACAAATACTGATAGCAAACACAAATTCTAATTAAAAATGATATGAGACAAATAATTCAGTCGTTTAACACCGAGGCCGAAAGACTCAAAAGAGAAACAGTCATTGTCAACGAACAATGGAACGACGCTGTCCAACAACATTTGTATGACAACTATTGCTACCCAATGATTGAAAGCACACAGAACTTCACATTGGAGATATTGGACTATATTACAGAATTAGAGCAACACGAAGCTATATTATTTCAATTAATAGATAAATACGATAAGTAGTCATTCGTAACCCATTGCATTGTCTCAGCAATTCTTAAAGTTGATCTATTAAAAGTAACATTATACACGAAGAAATAGTACCTTCGCATAAATAACTCAAATATGACACTGAACATAGATCAAAGTACTTGCATCAAATGCGGGAAATGCGTACGGGTATGCCCTTCGGATATATTCACGCAAGAAAGGGCCGGAGAGACGATCGGGCTGGTATGTGTGGAAAGCTGCATCGTTTGCGGGCATTGCGTGGACGTATGTCCGACGGGCTCCGTGTCGCACAGCGAATTCCCGCCGGAGAAAACGCATACGATCGATTACAGCCAGATGCCTACGCCGGATCAGGTGATGTTGCTGATCAAGTCACGCCGTTCCAACCGGACATTGACCTCGAGGCCCGTACCCAAGGAGATGCTGGACAAGATCGTGGAGGCCGCTCATTGCGCACCGACGGCGACAAACTCCCAAAGCCTTTCGTTTACCGTCGTCACCGATCCGCAAAAGCTACGGCAGGTGAGCGATTATACGATAGGCGTGTTCGACTCCTTGGCGAAGCTATTATTGAATCCCGTCGTGAAATGTGTGGTCAAGCCGTTTATGAAGGATGTCTATAAATACGTACCGGTATTCAATCGGTTGAAAGAGGAACACAAGGCGGGTAAAGACCCGATTCTCCGGAAAGCCACCGCCCTGCTACTGATCCATACACCGAAGTCCAACCGATTCGGAAGTGAGGACGCTAACCTCGCTTATCAAAACGCCTCCTTGATGGCGCAATCGCTTGGGGTAAGCCAGATCTATATGGGCTTTGTGCTCACCGCCATCCGGCAGGAAGGAAAAGATACGCTCGCCAAGACGCTAGGGATCGACGGCAAGATACAAGCGATCATGGCGCTTGGCATACCAGCTTTTAAGTATCCGAAGTATACGGACCGGAAAGAGATCGTCAAGAACTATATCGAATGAGACTTGATGGAGACAACCTTGTCGACCGGGGTATGCGATCCATTGGATTACGCATCGTAAGTCAATGGATTACGATACGTAAGTCATTGACCTATGGTTCGGATCTCATAGGTTTACCGGGCTAGGATCACTCCCGATCACCAGAACTTATTATGCTCCGGGCTGTATTCAAAACCAGCGTCTTTAAGCTTTGTAAGAAGGGATTTCTTGTTCACTTGCAAATCCTCGCATAAATCGTCGAGGGAAGAATAATTGTCACGAAGTTTCATATTGATGAAGCTGAATAGCATCATCGGATCGTTTGGTAATGACATAATCTTACGAATAAAAATGTTATCTATGTTTTACAACACAAAGATAATGCTTTTTCGCCAGATGGAACCCAGACACGATCCTTATTATTTGAATATCGGTACGCAACAAAACAACCTACAAACTGGTTTTAAATAACGAGAACTTATAATTCAATTGAATGACATGAAAAAATATGTATTAGTAGTAGCGGTAGCCGCAGCCCTATTCAGCTGTAGCGGCAACCCAAAGGCAGACGCCACGCAAACAGACAAGAACAAGCAAGAAACCGCCCAAGTACCGGATATGCACAACGCAGAGACTTCCTTGGATTACTGGGGTGTTTACGAAGGGACATTACCGGCCGCCAGCTCGCCGGGTATTAAAACGACCTTGACATTGAACAAGGATAAAACCTTTACCCTCCGCTCCGAATATATTGACGAGAAAGACGGTATTTTTAATGATAAAGGAACTTACACGCTGGACGGTAACGTCTTAACGGCGAAACAAGAAGGGGGAGACATCACGTATTATAAGGTAGAGGAAGGCCAACTGAAAATGCTGGACCAGCAGAAGCAACCCGTCACAGGCGACTTAGCCAAGTTCTATATCCTTAAGCAAACAAAGAAATTCTAGGCTTTATCCCCATAAGTATATACTTTCAAGGGCAAAAGCATACCCTTTTGTACATGAAAGTATATACTCATTTGCCTAAACCCAAAACTATTCCTACCTTTGCGTCCCTATATAACTATATAATTACTCCAATGAGAATAGCCGCTTAATTTATCTCAAGATGTCGTTCTTTCCATCCGGAAAGCCCTCTATCCGTATAGGGCTAATTTCGTGACGACAGATTCGAGGCTATCGTGAAACCGATCATCATCGGTATTTCTTATCCATTTTAGTATCTCACATTTTAAATCAGTTCACACTATGAGTATCGTAGCGCAAAAAATCACGTATATACATCCGGACAATCAAGTCTTATTCAAGGGGATCGACTTAACGATCAACAAGGGGCAAAAGGTAGCCTTAGTCGGGAACAACGGATCAGGAAAATCTACCTTCCTCCGTATCTTGGCCGGAACCTTGCAAGCGCAGGAAGGGGAGATTATCTATCCGACCCCACCCTATTACGTACCCCAGCATTTCGGGCAATATGATAACCAGACGGTGGCCCAGGCCCTACGTATCGACGGCAAACTAGAAGCCTTGCGGGCGATCACTGAGGGCGACGCCTCCCTCTCTAATTTCAATACGCTGGCGGATGACTGGACTATCGAGGAACGGAGCCTCGCCGCCCTGCACGCTTGGGGACTGGAGCATATCCTCCTCTCCCAACCGATGCGCACATTGAGCGGCGGCGAGAAAACCAAGGTTTTCCTCTCCGGGATCGAGATCCACCAACCCTCGATCCTGCTATTGGATGAGCCGACCAACCATCTGGATAGGCGTAGCCGGGAGAAGTTATACGATTTTATCACGTCTTGCCGTATCACCTTGTTGGTCGTCAGCCACGATCGCACCCTATTGAACCTATTAGCTTCCATAGCGGAATTATCCGTCGGGGGGATCACCCTTTACGGGGGGAATTATGATTTCTACAAGGAACAAAAAGAGCAGGAACAGGCTTCCATGCAAGAGAAACTGGAAGCGAAGGAGAAAGAGCTTCGCAGGGTCAGGAAAACCGCCCGTGAGGTAGCCGAGCGAAAACAAAAGCATGAATCCCGGGGAGAGAAGCAAAGCGTCCGGAAAGGAATCCCCCGGATCATGATGGGCGGATTGAAGGAGAACGCCGAGAAAAGCGCCTCCAAACTAAAAGAGGTTCACGAGGACAAGATGGAGAACCTAGCCAACGAGCTAAAGCGAATGCGCTCCTCCCTACCCGACCTTCAAGGCATGAAACTGGATTTCAGCGCATCCGGCTTACACGAAGGCAAGATATTGGTTACCGCCAAGGAGATCAATTTCGGTTACGCCGAGGCTGGCGATCTATGGCCCTCCCCGATGAGCTTCCAGATCAAGAGTGGGGAACGGTGGCTGATACAAGGCGATAACGGTTCCGGCAAGACGACTTTGCTGAAGTTGATTACCGGCCAGTTACCGCCTCGTAGCGGTTCCTTGATCCGTGCGGATTTCTCCTCTATCTATATCGACCAAGAATACTCGATCGTCCGGAACGACCGGACGGTGTACGAGCAAGCGCAAGCCTTCAACGAGCGTCATTTCCGAGAGCACGAGATCAAGACCTTGCTAAACCGTTTCCTCTTCCCGCACGACACGTGGGAGAAGAGCTGCGGGAAGCTGAGCGGAGGCGAGAAAATGAGGTTGGCATTCTGTTGCTTGATGATCAGTAACCAGACTCCGGACCTATTTATCCTAGATGAGCCGACCAATAATCTCGACATCCAAAGCATCGAGATTATCACCTCCATGGTCCGTGCGTACAGGGGCACGATCTTGCTGATCTCGCACGACGCTTATTTTATCCGGGAATTGGGTATCCACCAAATAATAACTACCTTCGCGGGTAGGTTAAAGACGAATTTATGAAGACGTTACTTGACGTGCATACCCATACGGTAGCCAGTGGGCATGCCTTTAGCACCCTGCAAGAAATGGCAGTGGCCGCCTCCGAGAAAGGATTGAAGTTACTAGGTATAACAGAGCATGCCCCCGGCATACCGGGGACATGCTCCCCGATTTACTTCCGCAACCTACATGTGGTTCCCCGCCGGATATACGGTGTCGAGTTATTGCTCGGAGCGGAATTGAACATCATCGACTATAAGGGTACGATCGATATGGGCGAGGAGTACTTCCCGATGCTGGATATCCGGATAGCGGGCATCCACTCGCTTTGCTACAAACCGGGAACGGTCGAGCAGAACACGGAGGCGATGATCGGGGCGATCCGCAACCCGCATGTCCACATCATCAGCCACCCGGGAGACGGCACGGCCGAGGTGGATTTCGAGCCTATCGTATTAGCGTCCAAAGAGCATCACACGTTGCTGGAGATCAACAACAGCTCTCTCAACCCGGTCCGCAAGAAACTCACCGCCCGGGATAATAACCTCACGATCTTGCGCCTATGCAAGAAATACGAGGTTCCTGTGATTTTAGGGAGCGACGCGCATATCTCTTTCGATATAGCCCGGTACGATCATATCTACGAGTTATTGCAAGAGACACGATTTCCGGAGGAATTGATATTGAACGACAAGGTAGAGGCGTTCAAGAAGTTCATAGGGAGATAAGCGGTGCCTTACATCCGGGCAGATACATTCCTGCAACCGCGCAGATACGTATCTGCAGCGGGGTAGATACGGACGTGCATCCGTGCAGATACGTACCTGCAACCGGACAGATACGGACCTGCAACCAGACAGATACGGACCTGCAACCAGACAGATACGGACCTGCAACCGGACAGATACGGACCTGCAGCTGGGTAGATACGGACGTGCATACCTGCCCGGATATCTCGTCACTTACAATGTTCCTTTATTAATTTGTCCACGACAGGATCACCCAACTCCTTCGCCTTGTTGAAAGCCTCGCACGCTTCCGCCTTCTTACCCTGACGGACGTAGCAGATGCCTCGCAAACGATAGCAAGAGGCGAAATCCGGAGCGATCCGCAAGGCATTCTCTAAGCTCCTCAACGCCTGATCATAGTTTTCCATACGAATATATACGGACGCTTCCTCCGCCGGATAAGTCGGGTCGCCCGGATTCAAGCGGATCGCGGATTGGATATCGGCCAAGGCTCCGGGGAAATCGCTCATGCGGAACTTCGCTTGCTCGCGGTAATAGAAGAAGCGGTCGCCAACCTGTCCTTTCAAGAGATCGTAGTATAAATCATAATCGTCCACGGCCTCCTTGTATTGCATCAGTTTCAAGCGGAGATCCACCCGTTCCAAGATATAGGGAGCGGCCTCGTTCGTTGGCGGGTTCCCGCATTTGGCGATGGCGCTATCCAGCAAGGCGATGATATCCCCGAAGTTAGCGCCCCGGATATTCGCCTTCGCCTTCGCCGCCCAATACCAAGAGGTAGAAGATGCCATATCGCTATCGTTCACCTTCATATAATCATCGAACGCCTGCTCGAAATCTCCTTTATAAAAATGGATGTCCCCTTCCAATTGGCGATAGACCGGCAAGTCCTCCTCCCCGATCGCCTTTTGTATCGCCTCGGTAGCGGCATCGACAGTCCACTGCTCCTTATTCAAGGTCGTATCCGCGACGGCCACGCCGTAGATCAGCTTGGCTCGGTTGAACCAGACATCCCCTTTCCGCTCGCTGAAGCGGGAAGCCGTGTTTATATCTTCCAACGCCTTATCCAGACAAGCCCCCTGCTCGGCCTCCGTAGGAGCCAGATCCGCACGGTGGTAAGCGTAATGATTGGCACGGTTCAAATACCCGTCGGGAGAATCCGGGAAAGTGGCGATGAAATCATTCAAGGTAGCCAGATACGTCTTTGGGTCTTGCGAGCTTGCCATCAGATATAAGGAAACCTGCGCTTGGCTCACGTCCGACGGCCACGCCTTCCGGATACCAATCCGGCTATAGGTGGAATTAAAGGCGTCCGCCGACTGGATCGTCAGGCTATTCGCGTATCCCGCCGAGACCGCATAGGAATCTTCTTTCTTCCCCGACGCATCTTCCTGCGCCAAGCCGAACACCTCGCCGTCCGCCGTCAATACAGGAGCGTTTACCTGCCCGCTTTCCAGCGCCATCGACAATTTATAATAGCTGAACGGCTCCTTCAACTTACTGACCTCCGAGACCGGTCCTTCCCCGAACTTCGTGATCTTACCGGTCGAGTAAGGCATCAGATAAGCGGTAACTCCTCGCGAGATCGGCTCACGGGCGATCGGCAAGAACACAGCTTTCTTCGGAACCTCTACCTTGAACTTGATCACGTCATATAATTCATCAGCCCCCAAGATGCGGCTTACCGGATATTCTTTTCCGTCAGCGTCGGTCACGGTCGCCCTCGCCGCATCCTTAAACAAGGAATAGCCGGACAACGCCTCACCGGTCTCGGTTATGAAAAATCCCGTACCGGACGCTTTCTTCTGGTTATCTTTTCCATAAGTGGTGACGGTAACCACCGCCTTTCGTTGCTTATCCATCCATTTGGGCGCTTTCTTTTGCGCCGCCACCCAAAATACTTGGCAACAAATCGTAATCAACAGAACAATTCTTCTCATTTCGTTTTCATGTTATCAGAATATACGTCGCAAATGTAAATATTTATACCGGATAGCCGAACAAATTAGGGAATTAATCTATTATGATTATATTTGCGGAAACACTAAAAAACCGCAAGATTATGAGACTAAAAACATGTATGCTTATGTGTAGTTTATTCATGGCGAGCTTAGCCTCCGCTAGTAACTTCGCCTCGGATTCTTTCAAGACCAAGAGCGGAAAAGAACTGACCATCACGTTCATCAAGCATGGCAGCCTGATGCTTACGTACGACAATCATTCGATACAGGTAGATCCTGTCTCCGAATACGCCGATTATACGACTTTCCCGAAAGCCGATATCATCTTGATCACCCACGAGCATGGCGATCATCTGGACCCGAAAGCGATACAAGCTGTCGAGAAAAACAGTACGGAAATCATCGCCAACGAGAACAGCCAAAAGAAGCTGGGAAAAGGGAAGGTCCTAAAAAACGGCGATACGGATACCTCCATCAGCTATATGAAGATAGAGGCCGTCCCTGCCTATAACACCACACCCGGACGGGATAAATATCACCCCCGCCACCGGGATAATGGCTATATCCTCACGTTCGATGGACTAAGAGTCTATATAGCCGGCGATACGGAAAACATCCCGGAGATGAAAGACCTGAAAGACATCGACATCGCTTTCCTTCCCATCAACCAGCCTTATACCATGACCGTCCCGCAAGCGGCGAAAGCGGCCCGGATGTTCTCGCCTAAAATCTTATACCCTTACCATTACGGGGATACGAAGATAGGCGAATTGAAAGACGCCTTGAAAGGTAGCGGCATCGACGTGAGGATACGGGAGCTACAATGACGACAAGGCACGGCTCGCCTTTAAGATATTCCGCCGGTACACCCAGCAAGCCAAGAGGAAATAAACGACACATTGCACCCACAACGTCACGTACTCCACACCGACTTGCTCAATCGACGCTCCCATCGAGTTGAGCTGTACATAGGCCAGCGTAGCGGGAGCCGCCGGAATGATATAATGGGCCATTTGCCAATACCAAGGCATCAATTCCAAGGGATAAGAGACTCCGGAAAGGAAGATCAAGCCTACCGAGAAGAAGGCGATCATCAATAACGGAGCCTCCGAGTCCGTAAAGAAATAAGAGGCGGCCAGCCCAAAGAAGCTGGTAGCCAACAGAAAGGGTATCAGCAGGATCAAGGTGTTCAGATAATTACCGATATCCGGCAGGCCAAACAATAGCGGTATCAAGCCCAACAAGAACAAAGCGAAAATCGTATACAATACGCAATACACAAAGGTCTTGCTGATTATCACCCTAGCGATCCGGCCAAAGGATAATCCCTCGGAGGCGAAACGAACGATGGTACCCGAATCCCGCTCTTCCCCGCTTATCATACCGATCACCATCAACAAGGTCTGGAACATAATGACGATCAATACCGCCGGGATCAAATAGGTTCCATATCCTTCCGTAAAATTATACAACGCCGTCCCGACCACTGATATGGGTTGCGCCGAAACGATCTTGGAAGCGTCTTGCTGGGGCAAGAACACCAACATCTCCGGACGATACCGATCGTTCAACGCCAACATGGCACCGCTGGACGCCTCCTGCATCGCCATATAATATAGGAAGGCGCTTGTCGTCTGGTACATGATAAACAGGGATTCATTCCCTCGTGCCACCCGGGTCTCGAAATCAGAGGGAAGATACAAGATACCTACGGCATCCCCCTCCTTCATCCACTCCTGCGCCTCGGCGTAATCTAAACCATCGGCGATTACCGAGACTTGCGGAGTGGCGTTCAGTAAACGGATGTACTCCCGGCTCAAGTCGGTCTTTGAGTCATCGACGACTACCACCGGGGCGTTACGCACCAGATCCGGGGCATACATATAATTATACAGCAGGCCATAGAGAAATATACCTCCTACCAAGACGAGCAAGATAGCGTAGCTCGTGGAGATCGTCTTAAACTCGTCCTTGACCAAGGAAGCGATATCCGCCAAGGTTCCTTTCATATTATCGGATGTTCTCATATTTATGACTTAAAATAGCGGTTTTCAAATGTGGCAACAGCACCAATGCCAATAACATAAACGCAAACAACGAACTTACGTTTACCCATGTATAAGGAAATCCGTAATCGCCATACAATAAGTTCTGGTTGATCTCCACGAAATGCCGTACCGGAAACAGGTACGAGGCGTAATGTACGGGAGCGTACATGGAATCGACCGGGAAAGTAACGCCGCATAAAGTAGCCCCCAGCGAACCGACCATAGACACCACGCTAATCACGATCGCTATAGCGGGAAACAACGAGAACAGGAATACCGCCAACGCTTGCGTAGCGACCACGAACAAGATCGCCGTCAAGTTCAATGGCCAGAAACCGCAAGCGAAAGGAATATGCATGACCCCGAACATGATATAGTTAGCGAAGACGCTCATGATACAAAAGATAATCGTATAAGGGAGCAGCTTGCCCACCACCGCCACGAACATATTCATCCGTGCCGCCTCCAGCCATTCATCGCCTGTCCGGAACTTGATCTCGCTACCGATAGCGTACACCGTAACCAGCAAAATGATCACTTGGAAAAAGACAAAGAAAAAAGGATTGCTCAGATAAACGGAATAATCCAGATCCGGGTTGAACAGCGGGTGGCTACTGGATCGTACCGGTAATAGGAAGGAGGTTATCTGATTCTCCCCCACCCCCATCGCCGTAGCTTGCACAACCACCGGGGCGAGCGAAAGCGTACGCAGCAGGGTCTCGAAGGCCCCACGTACCTCACCGCCCACGCTCAACAAGGCATAGTGGTAATAATACGATAAAGTAGCGTCACGCCCCGCCGTGGCATCCGCCTCAAACTGATTGGGGATCACTAAATAACCGTAGATTTCTTTTGCTTGGGTAGCATGGCGAGCGGTCTCTTGGTCCGTATAATGCCGGGTTACCCGGAAAGTCGGTACCGCCTCTACCTGCCGGATGATCTCCCGAGACATGGAGGTGTTGTCTTGGTCCACTACCGCTATCGGTATATTCTCCATCTGCCCGCTTCCGAAAATCGTAGACATGAAGAATATACAGAACAGAGGCAGCACGATACACACCCCGAAGTATAACCTCCGGGAAACCATGCGATCCAGTTCCCGACGTAAAACCATATAGAAAGGACTCTTCTTTAGCATAGCGACAATAAATTATTTAGTTGTAGAGACGGGGCACGCTCCGTCTCTACAACTGGATAGTATCAAGGGAGTTGATAGAGTACGGACATACCGGGACGCAATCCCTCCACCTTCTCCACCGGTAAGGCATGTATCTCGAAGGTCCGCAAGTCATAGCTACCTGTCTGCTTGGTAGACTTCCAAGTAGCGAAACTGCCCAACGGACTGATATAATTGATCTTGAACTCAATATCCTTCTGATCGATCGCCGGTACATCGGCGACAAACGTTCCTCCCATCTTAAATAAAGGCAAACGATCCTCACGTACGTTCAATACCACATGCACGTCATCTAATACGACTAAGTTCATGATTGGCATCCCGGCCCCAACCAACTCTCCCCGTTTCGGGAAAATAGCTGAGATTTGTCCGGATTCCGGAGCCGTCAACCGAGCGTCCTGTAAGAGAGCCGCCACCTCCTCCACGGTTCCTTGCGCCGCCGTCACCAACGAGCGGGCGCTCTCCTTATCTTGTATCTGCGCCCCGTCTACCGCCATTTGATATTGGCTATAAGCGGCACGTTCGGCGGCCTCAGCCGCTTTATACATGGCCTCCACCTCATCTTTACGCTGTGAGGTTACCACGCTATCTTTATACAAGGCATTGACCCGATCATAGGTAATCTTCGCCAATTGTAAATCCGATTTGGATTTATTCCACAATTGTTGCAAGGAAGCGATGATTTGCTTTCGTGTACCCTCATCCACTTTCTGGTGCTGATACTTCGCTATGTTCTCCATGGCGTTCACCTGTTGATATTTAGCCAACGCCTCCGGACTATTGATGACGACCAAGGTATCGCCTTGGCGTACATTCTGTCCCTCTTTTACCAGAAAGGTATCGATACGCCCCGGTAACTTGCCGGAGATACGTATTTCCGTTGCCTCGATCTGCCCTTGCAAGATCACCGGCTTCTTTTTCAACAAGATCATCCCGATCAACGAGACAACTATAACAATCGCCAAGACTGCGACGAAGGCCACACTCAAATATCTCTTAGTTTTATCCATAACTCCTAAATTTTCAATTTTCAATTCTCAATTTTCAATTCCCCAAAAGCTCCTCGGTCTTTCCCTCCATCTTGTATTGGTGGAACTGCTCCGGCGTACCGCAGACAGACAGCAGATTAATCAAGGCTACATCATACTGATAATAAGCCAAAAGAAAAGCGGTCTTCACCTTCGCCAGCATAACCTCAGCATCGACTACCTCCGTAGAAGTAGCCATTCCCTCTTGGAAGGATTTCTTCCGCACCCGGACCAGTTCCCGGCTCATCTCGATCGTCGTATCCAAAGCTTTTACATTGTCCAAGGCATTTTGTAGCTGGCTGTAGAATTTATCGATGCCGACCTCCAGATCCGTAATCGCCTTCTCCTTACCCAAACGAAGCGACTGACTAGCGATCTTTGCCTGCCGGATGGTTTTCTCCCGGTTCAAGCCATCAAAAATATTCCACGTAAAACCAACTCCCACCATCGTACGAGGCAACAAATATTTATCCAGTCCATCAGCGTACAAAGTCTGTTTGCCGAATAAAGCGATATTCGGGACATAAGCGGACCGGCCGATCTTTAGTTGATTATCGGCTACAACCTGCTGCAATTTCAATTGATTGACTATATAATTATTCATCGGAACCAGATCCTTGAAGTATTGAGCCGGAGGAAGCGCCTCATTAATGAATAAAGGAGTCGTGGTACGTACGTCACTCCCCTCCTCCATATTAATCAAGCTTTTAAACGCCTGTTGAGCGACCGCTAAATCCTTACGGGCCGATTCCAGTTCTCGTTTCGCCTCGTCCATACTTACCTGAGCGAACAGACGCTCGGCCCGATTGATCATCCCGTTTTGCTCTAATTTAAGGGCTTGGTCATAATGGGTTTTCAAAGAATTGTACACTTCTGTTTTTACGTCCACCACACTTTGTCCCAGACGAAGCCCGAAATAAGCCTCGATCAATAAGGATTGTTGGTTGGCATCCACTTGATTCCTATTCACCTCCGCTATAGAGACCATCGTCTTTCCGATCTTGTTCGCATAGATACGTTTTCCTCCCGTGAAAACAGGCCACGTCACCGTAGCGTCTATAGAAGTGATGTTTTGGGAGATCAGCGGAAGCGAGAAAGTACCTTGCCCGATCTTATCCAATACCGACATGATCAGCTCATTATCCGGGATATAATTATGGACAAACTCCTTCGCCGGTTCCGTATATTTACTCAGCGACTGCCGTACCTCTATCGGATTCGACATATGTACGAAAGCACCCGCGGCGTTCACCGACGGATACCAAAAAGCGTTTAGCTTTTGATGCTCATTCCGAGCCCATTCCACTTCTTTCCCTGCTATTTTCAAGCTTTTATTTTCCTTATGAAGCAGGTCGAGAGATTGTTCCAAGCTTAAATCCACATCGTTCCCTTGGCTCCATGAAGCGCATGGAAGAAGATACAGCAAAAGAATACTGTAAGATACTATATTACTCACCATAAACTCATTTAGTAATTGACGTTCAGTTGGAGTAATAACAGCGAAAAAGGGAGGATTGTTTTTACTTCTTTTTCAAGTTGGGAAGGAACCAAGTAACCAGTCCTAAAAGAGGCATGAAGCCACATACATTGTAGACAGCCTCTATTCCATAATGATCCGCCATATTTCCTAATACGGCCGAGGCTATACCCGCCACACCGAAAGCAAATCCAAAGAAAAGTCCCGAGATAAGACCTAATTTATAAGGAAGCAACTCTTGCGCATACAACAAAATAGCCGGGAACGCCGATGATAAGACCAAACCCACGCAAAAACTAAGCACGATCGTCCAAACGAATCCCACATGCGGCATCAACAAGCTAAATGGGGCTGCCCCTAGAATCGATCCCCAAATCACATATTTCCGTCCTATCTTATCACCGATAGGACCACCCGCCAAGGTTCCTATGGCCGTAGCGATCAGGAAGACGAACAAACAGATCTGCGAAGTCTGTACACTCACCCCGAATTTATGGATCAAGTAAAAGGTATAGTAGCTATTCAAACTAGCCATATAGATATATTTAGAGAAAATCAAGGTCAGCAATATCGAGATCGAAAAGACTGTTTTTCCCAAAGAAAGAGGCATCTCCACATGCGTCTCACCCGACTTCTTCTGCCATTTCACCCGACTCAAATACGCCTTATACCAACGGCAGATAGGAATCATCACCAAAATAGCGACAAATGCTAGTATAGAAAACAAAGCGATATGAGTCCGTCCATAAGGCGCCACCAATAAAGCAACCAGTAGCGGACCTAACGATCCGCCCAAATTACCACCCACTTGAAAAAGCGATTGTGCCAATCCCCTACGCCCTCCCGACGCTAGCGAGGTAATCCGGGACGCTTCCGGATGCAAAACCGAAGACCCGATACCTATCAAGAATACGGAGATCAAGACCCAATGGAGCGTAGAGGAAAAAGCGAGATTCAACAAGCCGATCAACGTAAAACTCATACCAATAGGTAACGACCAAGCCACGGGACGCTTATCAAAAACCAAACCAGTTATAGGCTGGAAAACAGAAGCGGATAATTGATAAACAAGCGTAATCAACCCGATTTGGGCGAAGCTCAACGCTAAATCATCCTTGAAAAGTGGATAAACCGCCGAGATAACGGATTGCAACGAATCATTCAAACAATGCGTAACGCTTAACGCCACTAATACCCGGAATGCTGTTTTATTTACCGGCTGCTGTTTAGGAACCTGCTCCATGACTGTCCATATTTCTATTTAACCTCATGCTCATTAACATTTCAAAAACCACACAAAAAGTTAGCTAATTTCTAGAAAAACAAACCCTAAGAGCCTATTTTAACCATAGTTAACACAACTATTCTTTCGGTTCTTTTCATTTCTTTATGTTAATCGGCTTAATCTTAATACCTATGAGCCTTGTTTTCTCTGTGATACTTCAGAGCTGTATCCCGGAATGAGCATATATCTTATAACTCACTCCCAAAACAAACGCCAAAATCCCTTATCTGCCATCATTCCGACCCGAAGTTAAAGATCGAGATCATAAACGGGAACAGCCTCTGAAGTTTTTTATATTTATTCCTCTTCTTCTCCCTCGTTCGCCGAATGTAAGATAAAAGTAGTAGCGCCAATCGTTACGATCGTACCTTCCCCGATACGTACTTGTTCTTTTTTACCAACCAATACATTTTTCACAAAAGTCCCGGTCAAGCTAGGAAAGTCACGCACCATATAAACGAACTTGCCATTAGTGTCTTTCTTTACATTAATCACACAATGCTTACGCCCCATACTTGGATCGCTCGTGATAATAGGGACATCTACACCTTCCGTATCCTTATTACGGCGACCAATCACATTATCTCCCATCACTAATGGTAGATCTTGCTTAAAAGCAAAACCATTCTCGATAATGGTAATATAACCGCAAGAGAAATCCGGTTCCTTCACCTCTTTTTCCTCACCGGTAGCCGTCTTCACCACCTTTCGGCCCAATTTAATCTTAAATTGCGCTCCACACTGCGGACAGACGAAGGCTAATACCTTCCCTTCCGGATATTTGGTCTCATCAAAAGACAACTGATTATCACATTTTGGACAGAATACTCTTTTCATACACTTAAATACAGGATCTAGTATTACAAACGGAGCGCAAATTTACGAAAAAACCTTCAGCTACACTCCTAAAATCTCATGGTTATGATTTTTTGAAACAAAAAAGGCTATCCATCACGGACAGCCAATCTCAATTGTTAACCTTAAATCTAATACCATGAAAAACACAGTGCAAATATAGAGGTTTTATGTTATGTAGCATAATGTTTTATTTGCAAATCTCATTTCCTTAACCAGATTTAACAAAACCATGCTTTAAAACATATCCGTAAAATAATATATATCCCCTTAGAACTTAGGTTCATTCTCTTTAATCTCCTTCAAAGGCAAGGTAAACCAAAAAGTGGAACCTACTCCCAATGTAGATTCTACCCCGATTCGTCCCCCTAGGTTCTCGATAATATTTTTGCAAATCGCCAATCCTAATCCGGTACCTTGTTTGCAAGCGTTCAACTTAACAAAACGATCGAATATAGTTCTACAATCTTCCTCCGAGATTCCCATTCCCGTATCCGAGACCGAAACTCGTATTTCATCATTCGATACCTTATAGGCTAATTTGATCTCACCTTCCGAAGTAAACTTAATCGCATTTGTCAAGAAATTAGAAATAACCTGTACGACTCGTTTCGGATCTGAGAAAACAGTCACGGGTTGTGAGCCCCGATCGAAAACAAATCGAACGTTTTTCGGAATCTTCAAGGCATGTACCGCATAAGTTTCCTCACAGATCTCCTTAAAATCAAAATTTCTCTTCGTAATGTCAAAGGTTCCCGCCTCAATCTTTGAGAAATCAAGGATATCCTCAATCAATTGCAGAAGCAATTCACTATTCTTGTCAATGATATCCACATAAAACTCTCGTTCCTCCTCCTCTATCTCCTTGGTCTCTGCCAGTATATTCGCGAAACCAACAATAGCATTTAAAGGCGTACGGATCTCATGACTCATATTCGCCAAGAATATAGACTTAAGCCGATTCGCCTCTTTAGCCTTAGCTAACTCATATTCTTTCCGTTGACGCTCTCGTTCCACCCAGCGCAATTTATCTTGCATGGCGGTCTCATCCGTTATGTCCATCAAGTAATAAAGGATTTTCGCAGGTCTTCCCGCCTCATCATATTTATAAGGGTACGCATACGCTCTCACCCAAACATATTGCCCTTCAAAAAGCTGTCGGTATTGAATACTATATTCACCGATCTCACCCGTAACAATCTTTTCAAAGCCTTGTACAAGTACCCTTTCCCGATCTTCCGGATGTACGATCTCACAAAAATCTTTTTTCGTTGTCAAGTTACTTGCTCTCAATCTGGATTTATTACCTAAAACACGTAAATCCAGATCGATATGCATCTTATCGGTTTTAACATCATATTCCCACAGCAAGGAATCACTGCAACGCATAACCGTTTTCAACTTCGTGAACAGTTCCTCTACTTTCTCCGACTTTTGATATTCTTCCGTCTCATCCGTAAACATTAGTACATATCCACAGATATCTTCAGCCTCTCCTTTCAACGGCACACATTTAATAGACAGACGTAAATTTGTACCTTCCTTTTTTGGGTCTATGTTATAGTACTCATTCGTTTGTATATTATCAAATTCATAATTACAATCGAACACAACCATTTCTCCCTGTTTCAGACGAGCGATCTTGTCCTCTGGAAAATTAGGATTCTCGAAAAGATTTATTCCCATAATATCCTTCCGGCTTATAGCGAACAAATTCTCGTCCGTCCTATTGAGATCCACTAGCTGCCCCCTCTCGTCATAAACTTCAATTCGAACAGGTAATTTCTGGAATAGGGCATTAAAGCTCATTTCCTCTAGCATTTTATTACATTGTCCCATCGTCATATTAAATTATAACCACTAATTCCCAACTTTAAATCAATCAAGCAATCTCCTCTATTATTTATACAACAAATGAACGATAATAACGATTGCAGCAGAAGTTTAAAGTCACAGAAATAATATGAAAATCAAACATAATTATGTTGAAAATATATGTTTTCGATATTGAGAAAGAGTCATTCCCGTCCGTTGACGAAAAAAGCGATTCAATGTCGATTGAGACGGAAAATTAGTCAATATAGCGATCTCCTGTATATTTAATCGAGAGTCACGTAGCAACGACTTTACCTCTAACACTATATAGATAGATAAAAACTCCTTGGCTGAAATGCCACACCTTTCATTCATGATCGCACTTAAATAAGTTGTCGTTATATTCAATTTATCCGCATAAAATCCGACATTCTTGTGATTCTTGAAATTCTCTGCCACGAGACTACAGAAATCATAGATCAATTGCTCTTTTCTCAAACTAGTCCTGAAAGGGATTTTCTTACGCACTTTCACATAATAGTCGTAAACATCCATGTAAAAAATCCCCAAGTAACATATAATCCGCTCCCTCAGAAGCCCATTACCCCGATACCGCTCAAGCTCATTCTCTATCAATTTGCAAAATGATTGAAAACGCTCAATACCATTATTATCCTCTATATTATAGTAAAAATGATCCTTCACGAAAAAATGAAATCCCGGATCAAAATGACGTAAGGAACTTAATACATCCCCATGTAGTACATGTGGTATGATGATAAACTTCGCCGAGAAGTCCTCACTCACGTTCCGCATTGAGCATAACTGTCTCGGAAATAAGAAAATCAATTCATTCTTATTCCATACATGCTTATTATCAAGCAAATGAATGATCGCACTACCTCTATTACATACTGCTATTATCCCGTAATCCAAAAAAGAAGGTTCTGAAGTCAATGGACTATCTTCAATCTGTTCCGTAATAATAAAGTCTTTTTCTAATCCGCCTAAAAAACGATCACATGTATTATACCTATTCTCTTGCATACACTCTTATAAATTAAGGGAATACGAAATCTTACCTTCAACAACAATCAACAGAATAATATTATATTTTGTTCTGTCCGTTAAGGTCCCAAGTATATTCGTTTGATATTTTTCTTTCCTTACCCCCTCTTCTATTAGCCATCAAACCTTATATATCAATTGGTGCTAACAGCTAACCAAGGAAATCATAAAAAAACACAAGACAAAATTATATAATAAAAAATTGACTATTAAATGCATAACTAAACTAAAAGCGTACAAAAACACATCAATTGTATACAAAATCGAAACAGACAAAGAATAACCGAAAAAGATCACAAAAATACAGTTAGCTTCATTGACAAAGTAAGTTAACTGAAATACCAAAGCAAGTTAACTTACTTTGCCGATGAAATTAGCTTACTTTGAAAGTATGGATGTTACCCTCGGAAAGGGGCGCTTAAGCAGTGTTCTCAAAAATTCGTGTATTCATGCCTCTATACAAAAAAAGGCTATCCGTCACGGACAGCCAACCTCAATTGTTAACCTTAAATCTAATACCATGAAAAACACAGTGCAAATATAGGCGGTTTTATGTTATGTAGCATACTGAATTATTTGCAAAATTCTTTCACTTAACTCGATTTAACGAAATCATGCCCTAAAACATAGTTATTAACAAGAAAACTATTCGTTCAGATCTAATAGCTTCCCAAGAAATCGTCGAGGGAACGAGTATCATCATCTGGCATCAATTCTTTTTTCAAACGAAATTTGCGTTTATAGATAGCATCCTTCGTCACATTCAAGACTGACATCAGCTCCGCCGAAGTTAGCCGCAATTTGATCAAGCAACAAAAACGAATGGCATCCTCCGTCAAATCCGGATAAGCGACACGTAAACGACTTATAAAATCATCATAAAGAGTATTTACGATCTCGATCAAGTTTCTCCAATCTGAATCCGGCAATATCGTTTCCGATTTAGAAAGTATCTTCAGCTTCTTGAACGTATCCAACTGTTCCAGCAAACACTTCGCCAAACGCTCCTTTTCCTTGATCAAGGATTCCACGTCACGATGCGCTTTCCACTGAGCCGCATGCTGGTATTCCTTCAAACATTTCTCCTTCGCTTCCAATTGCTCCTTGATGTGCGACATCTCACGACTATAACGTTGTATCAAGATTTCATTTTTATCCACAAGACTCGCTATTTCTCTCAGTTCTTTCTCCTTTTTTGTCTTATAAAGGTGATAACGCAAAAAAGATAACAGAAGCAGGGTAAAAGCGACGATAATTAAAATGATCAGATAATAAATATCTACATAGAAATGCTCCGGCTCCTTTAGAACCGAGCTTATGGCAGTAGATGTGTGCAGCGCAAACTTCATATAAATAGTATTTATTATCTTAATACTTCTTTCTTAGAATTCCCTCTCTCCAAATCGCTTCCAAAAAGCCTGTCCCATATCCGATCAATTGGACAAAAGCCGCTATGATAGATAACAACGCAACGATTCCGTTCTTATTTCTCACTAAAGCGTCAAAAAAGATCAGCGAAATATAAAATAACAATAGCCCCCATACCTTTGGAACGAAAAAAGCGGAAATACATACCCCCAGCAGACCTACCACAAATAAGGCCGGCAGGCAATGTACCCATTTCAATGATTCCGGGTACTTCTGGTACAAGATAATCCTAGCGTACCCCGAATGCCATACTTGCCGGAAAAACTGGACGAAATTTGTTCTTCGCTTATGATAGACCCAAGCGCCCGGAAAATAACGGCATTTATAGCCTGCCGCAAAAATCCGGATACTAAAATCTATATCCTCTCCATAACGCATATCAGAGAAACCACCCAAGGCTTCATACACCTCTTTCCGCATTCCCATATTAAAACTCCGGGGATAGAATGCATCTAAATGCCTCCGGCTTCCTCGGATCCCTCCTGTCGTAAAAAAAGAAGTCATCGAGTAATTGACCGCTTTCTGTATAGCGGAAAAAGAAGAATGCGCCCTGTCAGCACCACCAAAGGCATCCACCTTATAACGCATTAAGGACTCGTGTACTTGTTCCAGATAGCTGGCCGGAACGATACAATCCGAATCCAAGACAATCACGATCTCTCCTTCCGCATAACGTACCCCTTGATTGCGAGCCAAGCCTGGACCTGAATTCTCTATATAGAAATAGCGAATCCTCAAGCGGTTATTATAGGCATTGACTATGGGCTCACAAGGTATAGAAGAACCGTCGTCCACTACGATAACCTCAAAATGTACATATGTCTGCCGGGTAAGGCTGTTTAATAAATCGTCTATCTCCTCCGGACGATTGTAGACAGGAATAATAATTGAAAATACTTCCATTAAGCTAGATTTAATCTGCCGACAAAAGTAAAGAGTTAAAAAGCGTGTGTCAAAAAAGGGCACTGGACAAATAGAGGACATAGCTGGACATCGAATACCCCCTATTTTTTACCCCATAATAGAAAAACTGGACAAAATCCATAAGATACGCTCAGTTTATCCATACGGAAAAGTCTATTTATCAACAGCTTACAAAATACAATACTATCCGCTACTATTTGGACAAAGACTGGACGCACACAATATTATTTCATTCGCACATCTGCCCCCCACATTAATTTTTCCCGAAGCGTCTGATAAAAAGTATGGTTATAGCGTTTGATGACTTTCGTCGTATAATCGGCCTTGCTCATCTTTAATTCGATACCTGCCGGGAATATTTCCGAACGTCCATCCAAAGAGATCAGAAAATATTTATTCCGGCTCTCTACCCGAAGCGTTATTATATCTGAATCCGGAATCACCAACGGACGCACGTTCAAGGAATGCGGAGCGACCGGACTTAAGACAATGCTATTACTTTGTGGGACGATAATCGGCCCATTTACGCTCATCGAATAGGCTGTGGAACCGGTAGGTGTAGCCACTACCAAACCATCCGCCTGATAAGAAGTCAGATATTCCCCATTCAAGAATGTATGAATCGTAATCATCGAGGAACTATCACGCTTCAGCACGGCGATCTCGTTCAAGGCGTAATTATATCCGCGAAACGCACGGTCTTCCGTATATAAACGCAAGAGGGTTCGTTCCTCTACCTTATAGTAATTCTTAAAAATCTCGTCCAGCGTATCCTCAACCTCATTACTGCTGACATCCGCAAGGAAGCCTAGCCGTCCGGTATTAATACCTAAAATAGGAATATCTTGTTTATTTACCCGGGCCGCCGTACGAAGGAACGTACCATCTCCTCCCACGCTAAGCGCTATATCCAGATCAAACTCATCACCCACTAATAGCCCGCTCACCACTGGCTCAAAACCAAAAGCATCGGTAAGGAATGTATAAAAAGGGCTGTCCACATAAATATCAGCCTCTTGTTCACGAAGCTTCTCAAACAAGCGTTTAATCAGATTCTGTCTCTCGATCTGATATTCACTTCCAAATATTCCAACTTTCATTCTACGCTCCTTACTTTACATATTCATATAATGTAATAACTCATTCATCCGCTGCTGCAACATATCATCCACCATCCCCTTCTCCATAAAATGATAAAGCACCGTATAATTGAAACGCTCGAAACTACGGATCACGGGAGAGGCATCTTCCAAATCAATCTTAAGGGTTATAAGCAGACGGCCCGTATCTTTATCTTGATGGGATAGCAAATTAAGGACATGGGCATTATTCGCCTCTACCAAACGGGCGATATCCGTTAATGAATAATCCTGTGGCATCATTTCCAATACGATCACGCTTCCAGCCGCCTCCGCATTACATAGCTCGGATAAAGCATCTACCAAACGATCCCGGGTAATCGCCCCCAAATAAGTTCCGTCCACGGAAACCACAGGCAACAGGCTCAATCCATATCGGGTTATCATTGCCAACGCTTCATGTAAATGTCCATTTTCCGAAATCGCCGGAGCGAATAAAACCGGCTCACCGATCGTAGCCGAAGGATCCGGCAGCGCCAATAAGTCTTTTTCCGACACTAAACACTGGTATGCGTTATCACTCAATAACGGAAGATGCTTGAGTTTAAAATCCTCCATTAACGCCAACGCATATTCCGCTGTGTCAAAACTTTTTAACACCGGAATTTCCTTTGTTATGAAATCTTTCACCAACATTATTCTGTTAATTCCCTAAATCCTGCTAAATTTGCCGATACTTTTGTGCAAATGTAATGAAAGAAAAAAGATATACGATATACAATGACAAATTTAAGTGTAAACATTAACAAGGTTGCTACTATTCGTAACGCGAGAGGTGGCAATATGCCAAACGTGCTGAAAGTAGCGCAAGACTGTGAATTATTCGGGGCACAAGGAATTACGGTTCATCCCCGTCCGGATGAACGACACATACGCTATAGCGATGTTTATGGACTAAAACCTCTTATCCGGACAGAATTTAACATAGAAGGTTATCCTTGTGATAAATTCATCGACTTGGTATTGAAGGTAAAACCGACCCAAGTCACACTGGTTCCGGACGCTCCGGATGCCATCACGTCGAACTCAGGTTGGAACGTAAAGGACAATTTCGATTACTTAAGCGAATTGGTAGACACCTTTACCTCACAAGGAATCCGTACATCCATCTTCGTCGGAACAGACTTGGCGAATATTGAACTAGCGGCGAAAACAGGTACAGACCGTATTGAGCTATATACGGAACCTTATGCGACCTTTTATCCGGAAGATCGTGACAAAGCGATCGCTCCTTTTGTAGAGGCCGCTCAATTAGCTAAAAACTTAGGATTAGGCGTAAATGCCGGACACGACTTGAGCTTAGAAAATCTGGCTTTCTTCAACAAGAATATCCCTTGGCTGGAGGAGGTTTCTATCGGCCATGCCTTGATTTGTGATGCGCTCTATCATGGTTTGCAAGAGACGATCGCTTTATACAAGGCATGCTTGAATAATTGAGAATGGAGAAGAATTGAATATTGAAAATTATAACCTATAATTCAAAACGATGAGTATTTTACTTTCACTACAGGCCGTAGGCTCTCAAACGGCAGATCAAATGCCGGATTTAACGGCTGTTGCCGTTCCCACAGAAGCGGAAATCAATGTGATAGACCTTGCCTTTAAGGGAGGTTGGATTATGGTGGTATTGTTACTGCTCTCTCTGATGGCTATTTATATTTTTGTTCAACGTCTGATCATCATTCGCCGTGCGGGAAAAGAAGACGAGACGTTCATGAATCGTATTAAGGACTATATCCATGAAGGAAAAGTGGACTCGGCTCTCAATTTATGCCGGAGCACCAACACACCTTCCGCCCGTATGATCGAGAAAGGCATTACCCGTTTGGGCCGTCCGATGAACGATGTGCTCGTAGCGATCGAGAATGTAGGAAATTTGGAGATCGCTAAACTGGAAAAAGGTTTCCCCTTGATCGCGACGACCGCTGCCGGCGCTCCCATGCTTGGTTTCCTTGGGACAGTAACCGGTATGGTACGTGCTTTCTTCGATATGGCAAACGCAGGCACCAATGTTGATGTCTCCTTATTATCCGGTGGTATCTATGAGGCCTTGGTGACAACTGTTGGTGGTCTGGTTGTTGGTATTATTACATTGTTCGCGTACAACTATCTGGTATCTCAAGTAGATAACGTCGTGAACAAGATGGAGGCTCGTACGATGGAATTCATGGATTTATTAAATGAACCGGCTAATTAATTGAAAATGGAGAATTGAAAATTGAAGATGAGCCAACTCTCCTCTATTTAATTTTCAATTCTCCATTTTCAATTTTCAATTATAAAAAATTATGGCTCTAAAAAGAAGAACAAAGGTAAACGAAGCGTTCAGCATGGCCTCTATGACCGACGTCATATTCCTCTTGCTGATCTTCTTCATGGTTACCTCTACCGTAGTAATCCCGAACGCCATCAAGGTTACCTTGCCGCAAGCGCAAAAGCAGACAGCGGCGAAACCTCTTACGAGGGTAACGATAGACGCGAACTTGAATTACTACGTGGCATTTGGAAAGCAAAAAGAGGTACAGGTCTCATTTGATGAGATCACTCCTTTCTTGCAAGATAGTTACGCGAAGGAACCGGAGATGTTCGTCGCCTTATATGCCGACGAGACCGTGCCTTACAAAGAGATTGTAAAGATACTGAATATAGCGAACGAGAATAAATTCAAGATGGTGCTTGCCACCCGTCCGCAGAAATAACAGATATGAGACTGAATAAGGATGACATATACAGTTTGATCGGTACCGTTGCTTTTCACGGTGTCATTCTACTGATACTTTGGTTTACCGTATTGAAAACCGAGGTACCGGATGAAGACGGGGGTGTACTCGTTAATTTCGGGAATGTAGATGCCGCCGCCGGAATGTTCGAGCCTAAGTATACCGGGCAAGAACCGCCTCAGGAAACGACCACTCCCCCTCCTCCCGTACCGGAGCCGCAAGTGGAAACGCCCAAGCAGGAACTCATCACTCAAGATATCGAGGAAAGCGTAGCCCTTGAGGACGCTAAAAAGAAGAAAGAGGAAGAGAAACGCAAGAAACAAGAGGCTGAGAAGAAACGGAAAGAAGAGGAGGAGAAAGAACGTATCCGCCGGGAAGAAGCCGAGAAGAATCGTCTGGCCGAGGAACGCCGCAAGAAGGAACAAGCCATTAGCAACAAGGTGGCCGGAGCTTTTGGTATGGGAAACGCCGAGGGTAACAGCCAAGGTGACGCTGAAAGCGGAACCGGTAACCAAGGAAGTCCGTTCGGTAACTCTGATCATGGGGCGAATGAAGGCGTAGGCGGTTACGGATCATTTAATTTGAACGGCCGTTCCATTGGTGCCGGAGGTCTCCCTCGTCCCGCTTACACGATCCAAGAGGAGGGGCGTATTGTTATCAATATAACCGTAGATCCGAAAGGCAATGTTATATTTGCCGAGGTAGGCCGGGGAACTAATATCGACAACGCCTCCATGCGTAAAAGCGCTTTGGACGCAGCTCGAAAGGCGAAGTTCAACAGTATCAGCGGCGCTAATAACCAGAGTGGTACTATTACTTACGTGTACAAATTTAAATAATTGAATCTTATGAAGAAAGCGATCGTATTCTTAGCGAATGGCTTCGAGGAAATGGAAGCCACGGGAACCGTAGACATTTTGCGTCGCGGAGGTATAGACACGAAAACAGTCTCCATCACAGACGACCGTAAAGTGGTGGGTGCCCATCATATGGAATATATGGCAGATGCCCTACTTTCCGAAACTGATTTTTCAGGTATAGATGCCTTGATCTTACCGGGAGGTATGCCCGGAGCATCCAATCTAAACGAGTCTGAGGCGGTAAAGGAGGCCTTATTGCAACAATATCGCCAAGGAGGTATCGTAGCCGCTATCTGCGCCGCTCCAATGGTATTGGGCGGCTTTGGCTTATTAAAAGGCCGTAAAGCGACTTGCTACCCCGGGTTCGAACCGAAATTGATTGGTGCCACGGTAACAGGCGAGGCTGTCGAGGTAGATGGAAATGTGGTAACCGGTAGAGGACCGGGCTTGGTATTCAATTTTGGCCTAGCTTTAGTATCTGTACTAAAAGGTGACGCGGTTGCGGAGGAAGTTGCGGCCGGATTACTATTATAAGATTTAGATCATCAGTCGAAACCCAATAGAATAGGGAACGTAATCCATTGAGTTATGTTTCCTATTCCATTGAGTTTTATCACCTATCCTATTGACTTACAAGATATCCCCCAAAGAGCTCCCTGCCCTATTCTATTTTGATCGTTTCAACCGCTTGTCGCTTCGTCCCATTCATGGATACCGCACGATAACGAACCGTGGAGAAATCAATGGAACGTAAATCTATATTCCGAATAACGCTATTGTACATCGTACGGTAATAAATCACATGGTTTCGCATATCCGTAGCCGAAGTCCATTGAGTAGCGCTCGGTATATCGCAAGGTACTTGCCCTAATGGGAATTCGATCCCTACGGGAATATCAAAATTATTCAATATCTGGAAACACTGGAAGACCGTTTCCAATGCGGTTTCTTGTTGTGGGGCCGAAGCTTGGTAAAAAGCCGCACGAACGAAACGTGACGGTGGAGTTACGTCGCCCGGAATCCCAAGGAAACCGCTTCCCGCACCAAATGAAGACAACTCGATATTTCCTAATTGTTGATTGGGGGCCGTACCCGGGAAAAGATTAACATAATTATTCAGGTTCGTCAGATGCCACTCGAAACTGGGAGAATTAGTCAGAACTCCTAACGTATTCTCATAGAAGTGTAGCTCACCCTTAATAATCTCAAGAACCAGTTGACGCCCCGACGGCTCGGCAAACCGCCAATGAACGGTAGACGCACGGGGATCTATATTGATAACATGCACTTTCTTAACAGCCTCTTTCACCTCCTCTACATTTGAACATTCCCCCAACAGCCAAGACACTAATTGCAGATCAGAGATACTTTTATCCCGAACTGCGGCATTATATTTCTCATATTCACCGTACTTTGGAAAATAAAACAATCCAGCCGATAACCCAACCTCATTGAGTCCTTCGGCGATAAATTCCTTTTGCTCCACTGCCAAGCCCACATATCCATAACGTGCCGTGAAAGTCATTCCATCAACCCCATCCGGGGTATACGATCGTTCGGTGTATCCTCTTGGAACCACGACATACTGGCTGTTCAAATTACTTCCACCCCATTCTATCGTACGTGCTACAATAGTCGTACTGTCCTTGCTTTTTAAGGTAATACCGGTGCAAGCCTCTGCAGCGGAAGGATTTATAAGCAAGCCGGCAATCGCAAATAAAATAAAGAAATGTCTCATAAACATCATTTTTGATAAAAACAAGCGACAGGAGAAGGTTGTTTTCAAGATTTCAAGACTTTTTTGTATGTTTGCGGTCATTTTATCAAAAAGTATAATATGAATAATAATCTAAAAGGTTTCGCTTATGGAATAGCGACTTCTGTTACATTCGGTTTAATCCCTTTGTTTACATTGCCTCTTATGGAGAAGGGTATGCGGTTTGATTCGATATTGTTCTATCGTTTCTTATTCGCAGCCATCGCCTTATCGGGTATGCTTCTAGCGAAAAAGGAATCTTTTAGAACAGAGATGCGAAACCTACCGATATTGATTTTATTAGGCGCTTTCTATACAGGTTCGGCTATGTTCCTGTTTTGGGGATATAATTTTATGGCGGCAGGAATCGCGACAACTCTACATTTTACATATCCAATATTTGTAACCCTTTTCATGCTTTTTGTATTTAAAGAAAAAACATCATGGATCACGCTTTTAGCGATCGGACTCGCTATTTGTGGAGTAGCCCGCCTATCAATCGATGGAGGCGAGATGCAATTAAACGGGTTAGGCGTGATCATCGTATTACTTTCCGCGGTCGCTTATGCCCTCTATATCGTAACCGTCAATAAATCAAGGGTACATGATATGCCGGGACGAAAACTTACGTTCTATGTATTTATCGTCAGTACCTCTTTATTTTTCATAAAAGCACAGGCAGGAACAGGAATCCAACCCATTCCAGACCTGCCCTCTTTTATTAACCTCGTCTTATTAGCCTTCTTGCCAACCGTAGTATCTAACATTACATTGGTACAAGCCGTACACCATATCGGTTCCACCCTAACTTCCGTACTGGGAGCAACAGAACCCGTGACAGCCGTCTGCGTGGGTGTTTTAGTCTTTGGAGAGCCTTTCACCCCTCACCTCGCTTTAGGAATCTTACTGATTATCGTAGCGGTTACATTGATTATCCTGTCCAAATACATACAGAAAAATCTCCATGAGGCCAAGCGATTGTTCAAAGCACGGCACATCTTAAGAACCAAATAACAATACAACTGAAAGCAATACGGCATAGATAAATACATTCCGTGCCGTATGCCCTAAAGTTCTATTAAGCTCACGGCCTTGATACTGTTTCATCTCCAGCCATGTGGCGGCAAACAGCACGCTAAAAGCCGCGAATAAACAAACAAGCCAAGGTGAGGCATCCATCAATAAAGGAAGAGTTATCAAGACAGCCAATATACCGTTCAGCAAATAAGTTACCAACCCGAACGTACGCCCGAATAGCACAATCGTAGTCCGTTTACGAGCCGCCTTATCTTGCTCATAATCCCGGTAATTATTCACGATCAAAATATTAGCGGACAACAACCCCAATGACAACGAAAGCAAGAATGACAATAAGGAAAACGATAATGCTTGTACATAATACGTAAAACAAACCGGAATAATCCCATAAAACAATACGACACACACATCCCCCAGCCCGTTATAAGCCAAAGGAAACGGCCCAGCTGAATAAGCCAAGACACAAATCGCGATAGCAATTCCTACACCGATGAGCTCCCAGCCGGCAAAGAACAACAAGAAACAGCCACATAGACAAGAAAGCCCCAACGTGATAAAAGTCCCCCATAGCATTGCCTTAGGAGTTATCCAACCGGAAGCCACCGCTCGCTCCGGGCCTAACCGGTCCTCCTTATCCGCCCCCTTCTTAAAATCAAAATAATCATTGGCAAAATTACTGGCTATCTGGGCGAGTAAAGCCACCAAAACACAAAGGATCGCCGGAGCCAATTTAAATACTCCATCCCTGTAAGCCAGCGCACACCCAACTAATACCGGACTAAATGATGCCGGCAACGTTTTCGGACGTGCCGCCTCTAACCAAGCTTGAATTCTCGATCTGTTATTCTCCATTCTATTGTTTTATTCTTAAAATAACTACAAAAATAAAAAACAAATAACATATACTGTTGTTATTATCTAAAGAAATACTTGTATATTTGCGCCATGAAGAATTTTCTATTCATATTAGGTCTGTTGATTAGCTTCATGCTGTTTGCTCCCGAAGAAGGGACAAAGAGTATGGATGAGGTTATGTCTGCGACTAAAGAGGCCGTTATGAAAGAAAAAAACACGGCAGATGCCCAACGTCGTTTCGAAGTATTAAGTAACGAGCTGAAAAGCAGCAACTGCTTAACTCCCCGCAGGATTTCACAAACGACAAACAACACTATCGAAATACGGATATGGAAAAATATGGAGAAATCCCTTCAAGACATGCGTTTGAGAGGAGTAAATCAACTTCATAGAGTATCTCAACATATATCCACTTATCAGATCATAAATTTATCCACACTTCTGTGCCGTATGGGAGAGCATATCTTTACCCTGCGGAAACTCATTATTTAGTTTTTAATTGTTTCATATTTTTATCTTTCGGTAAGTCATTGATATGTCTTATCGGTAGGAATATTGCATTTATTAAATCAATATTCCCAGGGAGTTATTGCCCATTTACATTATTATAAACAATTAAAAATTACAATTATGGCAACTAATAAATCAGGTAAAATACGTATATATCTTTATGTTCTTCTAACAATCGCAGGTTGTGTATTCGCATGCAGCTCCATCATCCCTAACGACTATATTAAATTAGTAGTAGTTATGGGCACTTTATGTGTTGGTCTATATGGCATAATGAAAGGACTGAGTAGTACCGGGACGTCATCGGAAGAAGAAGTCTTGGAAAAAGAATAATAAATACAACAATTATCGAACCCTAAAAAATCAAGAAGATCATGAAAATAAATAAAGACTTGGTAGATGCGGTCATGATGGTTTCATTTATCGTATTGGTATTAGTAGGAACCACGACATTTGACAATGAGGTTGCTAAAGATGTAACCATGGGATCCCTCGGTGTGATTACGGTAGCGATGTTAGTTCTTCGCGTCATAGGATCACGCCAAAAGGAAGAGGAAGAAGCCTTTTAGTAGTTAGTCCATTGGTTTCCTGTTGTTGTCCCGGGGTGACCCGGGATTATCTGAGATACGTTTTTCTACCTACATTATAATAACTTGCTGTTTGACTTGGGTATAGCGTTTTTACGCTTGACAACAGGAAACCGGACTTATATACCTTACACTTTTCGACTGAACTTTTTCTCTTTGACAAGACTAACTGCGGCAGCGGCGAAAAACAAGAAAACACCTCCCGTTAACAAAGCGAACACGGCATGCCCATGATAAACATTACGTACAATCCATCCATGAATGATTCCATTCGTGATCTGAGGTATCGTTATAAAGAAATTAAATATACCCATATAAGTACCCATCTTATCTGCGGGAAGACTATCGGAAAGAATAGCATAAGGCATCGCCAATATACTTGCCCACGCTATACCGATGCCAATCATGGAAAAGACCATCATCCCTGTACTATTCAACAAATAGAGAGAAACCAGCCCTGCCCCTCCTAGGCATAAACAGAGGGCATGAGTCATTTTCCGACCTAAATGACGGGCAATCGGGATCAATAATAAAGCGAATAACATCGCCACAAAATTATAGATACTGAATAACTCACCTACCTTATCGCCAGCCATCGCATATTCGGCGGAAGCAGGATCTGTTGCCCCATATACATGTTCAGCGATAGCAGGCGTAGAATAAACCCACATGGAATACAAGGCAAACCAAGCGAAAAACTGGCATAGACCTAACTGTAACATTATTTTAGGCATATGAAAGATATCATGCATGATCTCCATAAAGCCATTGCTATCCCGCCTTTTTTCAATGACCTCACCACCGGAAAGCCGAAACTCAGCCATCTCTTCCGGGGAATATTCCTTTGTCTTAAAAATTGTCCATAATACGCTCGCTAATAAAATCGCCGCACCGGCATAAAAGGCGAATTTAACATTATCGGCAACCTCACCAGCAACCGCCGTATTAGATAAACCAAACACCTTATTCATAATACTCGGCAACAAGGAACCAACGACAGCACCGATGCCGATCAAGAAAGTCTGGATCGAGAAGCCAGTCGTATGCTGCTCATCGGGTAGCATATCCCCTACCAAGGCACGGAAAGGCTCCATCGTTACATTGATGGAAGCATCCATGATCATCAACATACCCGCACCAATCAATACGGGAGATAAAATAGCCGTCTCTGTACCGGGTGACAAGAACAATCCCGCATTCGGCATCAATATCAAGGCAATCGTCGTAAAGATAGCTCCTACCAGAAAAAACGGACGCCGACGTCCTAAACGGCACCAAGTTTGGTCGGAATAATGACCAATGATAGGTTGTATGATCATACCTGTCAGCGGAGCCGCTAACCAAAATAAGGATAGTTGCTCTACATCCGCTCCATAGGTTTGAAGTATTCTACTTGAATTTGCGTTCTGAAGGGCGAAACCGAATTGAATGCCCAAGAAACCGAAAGTTAGATTCCAAATTTGCCAAAAACTCAAAAATGGTTTTGTTTTCATGAGAATTATGTTTTTTAAGGTATTTATTTGTTTGGTGACAAACATACGGAATTATTCCGAAACAGGACGTCGTCCCTATTCAAATTCATGCAAAGAAGTAGAGCAAACGTTTTCGGAAGCCACTTTTTTAACGGGTAGACTGTCTCACCACCAGATTTGTCTTGATAATCTTGCTCACGATACGATCCCCGTCACGCACGCCATTCAAACGTTCTATCAGTAAACGCATAGCGATAGCTCCCAACTCATAACCATGTTGATCCACGGAGGTCAGCAGGGGATCGCTAACTTCCGCTAAGCTATTATTCGTAAACCCACAAATCGAAACCTCATCGGGTATCCTCAATCCCTTGGCCTTTACAACATTCAGCACCCCAATAGCGGTCTCATCATTTACGGCGAAGAACGCATCCGGACGATTGGGTAACGACAATAATTCCGGGGTCAACCGAAGCGCCTCGGTATAATTATCACAAATCTTGATTAACTCTTTATCTACCGGTAATCCATTTTTACGCAAAGCATCCTCATACCCCATCCTACGATTATTAGAGATCGCTAAATGAGAAGGAGATCCGAAAAAGGCGATTCGCCGGCAACCGCTACGAATCAAGTATTCAACAGCGGAGCAAACCCCGGCATAATCATCAACGACCACCCGGTCTGTCAAGATCCCCGTGCATATACGATCGAAAAACACCATGGGTATATCGCTATCGATTAGTTCTTGAAAATGATTGTAGATCGTCGTCGTTTTAGCGACAGAAGCCAAGACACCGCAAACACGTGCTTCCAATAAAGCTTGCGCACCTTTTACTTCTTTCTCATAATTCTCATTACTTTGACAAATAATAACACGATACCCTCCCTTTTCCGCCTCATCTTCTATACCGGATAAAACAGAAGAAAAGAAATAATGTACGATCTGCGGTAAAATAACACCGATTGTTTTCGTATTATTTGTCCGTAAACTCAAGGCTAAGGCATTGGGCTTATATTTATGTTCACGAGCGTAAGCATTCACTATATTCTTGGTTTCTTGACTGATATCCGGATGATCAGCCAAGGAACGAGAGACTGTTGACGGGGAAATATGCAAGGCTTTCGCTATATCCTTTATCGTGATTTGACGCTTTTTCATGGTTCTCTTTTTTATAAAATCAAAGATATGTATTTAGGTCATACAATGCAAACGTTTGCGAGAACGTTTGCGTAAATTTATAGGGGTATCGACAAACATTTTAACAACATGAGAGGTTTGATAAACATACATTTGCATTCATATACTATGGCTAAAATTCAATAAATATAATAGAGTATTAATCTTAAACTGTCTAATGCATGAAACAAAAAATGTATTCTTGCGACGCAAGAGTAATCTTATCTATCTTGATAGGATTGTTTCTCTCCTACAATGTTTTCGCACAAGACGTCACGATCAAAGGCAACGTGAAAGATGCGAAAGGTGAACCCATCATTGGGGCTAGTATCCTTGAAAAAGGAACTACGAATGGAACTGTTACCGATTTCGACGGTAACTTTATGCTTTCGGCGCCTAAAGGAAGTACGATCGGTATTTCTTACATAGGCTACAAATCACAAGACATTATCAACCAAGGACAAAGTAATTTAATTGTCGTATTACAAGAAGATACGGAAGTATTGGACGAGATTGTCGTAATCGGTTATGGTACGGTGAAGAAAGATGACGCTACCGGTTCCGTGACGGCCATTAAGCCAGATAAGATGAACCGGGGTTTGACCACCACCGCAACCGATATGATCAACGGTAAAATCGCCGGTGTAAATATCACGACTGACGGTGGAGCTCCGGGTTCGGGAGCCAGTATCCGCATCCGTGGTGGTTCTTCCTTATCGGCCAGCAACAACCCGCTGATCGTTATCGATGGACTTCCGATCGACAATGACGGTATCAAAGGGGTATCCAACCCGTTGAGTACGATCAACCCGAACGATATCGCAACATTTACCGTATTAAAAGATGCATCCGCCACAGCGATCTATGGTTCGCGTGCCTCTAACGGTGTGATTCTTATCACCACTAAGAAAGGTGAAAAAGGCTCCCGCCCACGGGTTACGTACGATGGAAACGTTTCTATCAGCACGAAGACCAAATCAATCGATGTTATGGGAGCTGACGAATATCGTAATTTCGTAACGGATCGTTTTGGGGCGGAATCAAGCGCCGTTAAGTTATTAGGAAAAGAAAATACGGATTGGCAGAAAGAGATCTTCCGTACAGCCGTGGGAACCGATCATAATATCACGGTATCCGGAGGCTTGAATAATATGCCTTATCGTGTATCCGTCGGATATACAAACCAAAATGGTATATTGAAAACCTCTAAGTTCGAACGTTATACTGGATCTGTAAACCTAGCTCCCAGTTTCTTCGAAGATCATTTAAATATTAACTTCAACGCCAAGGGAATGATCTCAAATAATCGTTTCGCCGATACGGGAGCTATCGGAGCGGCAATCGCATTCGACCCGACTCAACCAGTCATGAACGGCAACAGTAAATACGGAGGTTATTTTGCTTGGGAAAATGCCGGTGAATTTATCTCAATCGCTACAAAAAACCCGGTAGCGATGCTTCAACAGAAAAAAGAAGAGGCTAATTCTAAAAACTTGGTCGGTAATATCCAAGTTGATTATAAATTCCATTTCCTTCCCGAATTACGTGCGAACTTGAATTTAGGTATGGATATGGCTACCGGTACACAAGACATTTACTATCCGAAAGAATCTCCATTAGGTTACGTGGATAACGGCAAAACAGGTTATGAGACGATCGACAAATACAATCACCTATTGGATTTTTATTTGCAATACGCTAAGGATTTCAATGAAAAGCATCATTTTGATATCATGGCTGGTTACTCTTGGCAACATTTCCATCGTTCCACAGAGAACGCATACAATAACTTGAACGGAGATAACCCGACTTCTTATATTTTCAAGACAGAAAGTTATTTGATCTCTTTCTTCGGACGTGTCAATTATTCATTCATGAATCGCTATCTTATCACCGCTACCTTACGTAACGATGGCACTTCCCGCTTCTCTAAAGACAACCGTTGGGGATTGTTCCCTTCCGTGGCTTTAGGATGGAAGATCAAGGAAGAGGGCTTTATGAAAGACGTGGACGCTGTATCGGATTTAAAACTACGCTTGGGTTATGGTATTACCGGTCAACAGGATATCTCGCAAGGAGACTACCCGTATATGGCGACTTATTTCGCAGGACAAGACGGAGCCTACTATCAATTTGGCGACCAATTTGTTCCTATCGCCCGTCCCGACGGTTACAACCCGAACTTGAAATGGGAGGAGACTACTACTTGGAACGCCGGATTCGACTTCGGATTCTTAGATAACCGTATCACTTCATCCTTGGATTATTATTACAGGGAAACTAAGGACTTGATCAATGTGATCGACGTACCGGCCGGAACAAACTTCAAGAACCGTATCGTCAGCAATATCGGTTCTTTGAGAAATCAAGGTGTTGAGTTCTCCATTAACGCTAAAGCGATCTCAACCCCTGATTGGAAATGGGATCTAGGCTTTAATGTCGCTTGGAACAACAACGAGATTACCAAGCTAACCGCACAGGATGACGCCTCATCCATCGTATTGACAGGAACCGTAGAAGGTGGTACCGGGACCATGATACAGGCACAAGGCGTGAATCACCCGGCGAACTCATTCTATGTATACGAGCAGGTATATGATCAACAGGGAAATCCGATCGAAGGATTATACGTGGACCGCAACGGAGATGGCGTGATCAATGACGAGGACCGTTATTTCTGCCATAAACCGGCGGCCGATGTAACGATGGGCTTTACTTCTAAATTGGTATGGAAAGCATGGGATTTCAGTTTCTCACTTCGTTCCAACCTCGGGAACTATGTATATAATAATGTAGCCTCATCCAATGCGGCATTAAGTGAAGGTAGTATTAACAATAAAGGCTATCTATCCAACCGTCCGCTATCCGCTTTCGATACGAATTTCCAGAACATGAACGTATTGTCCGATTATTATGTACAAAACGCATCCTTCTTACGCTGCGATAATATCACGTTGGGTTACTCTTTCAACAAATTATTCGGCGTATTGGGCGGACGTATCTACGGAACCGTACAGAATCCTTTTGTTATCACGAAATATAAAGGATTGGATCCGGAGGTAGCGAACGCAGCTGATAAGACCTTCGGTATCGATAAGAACGTATATCCTCGCCCATTGGTAGGTATACTCGGTGTAAGTCTTAACTTCTAATTTTAAATCAGGATATCTATATGAATACGAAATTCTTTAAATATATAATACCGGCTTTATCGCTGGTTTTCAGCGTAAACTTCACCTCTTGCCTAGGTGATCTCGATGTTACGCCTATCGATCCGAACCTAAACGTAGAGTTCGATCAGAACGCCAATTTCGCCAAGATCTATGCGGGATTAGCCATCACAGGAAATAAAGGTCCCGATGGACAAGGAGATATCGCCGACACGGATGAGGGAGCGTCGGGTTTGATGCGTATGCTATTCAACCTAAATGAGCTTCCTACGGACGAGGCGATTTGCGCTTGGTCTGGCGACGTGGATGTATATCCCTTGAACTTTGCTAAGTTTACCGCCTCGAACGGTGTGGTATTGAATATGTTCAACCGTCTGTACATCCAAATCGCTCAGTGTAACAACTTCTTAATACAGACAGAGGGCAAGGATGACGAGGAAAGTCTTACACAGCGTGCTGAAGTTCGTTTTATCCGTGCCTTGGATTATTATTATTTGATTGATTTATATGGCAATGTCCCGTTCGTTGATGAGAACACGGGTATCGGTACCTATGTTCCCGAACGGATTACCCGGGCGAATCTCTATACCTATATAGAGAAAGAGTTGAAAGAAATCGAGCCACAAATGAAGGCTCCCCGTGCAAATGTATATGGACGTGCCGATCAAGCCGCCATATGGATGCTACTTTCCCGCTTATATCTGAACGCGGAAGTATATACAGGTACCCCTCAATGGTCTGCCGCCGCTGAATACTCAAAGAAAGTCATGGATGCCGGTTTCTCTCTGGCTCCTAATTATGGAGATAATTTCCTTGCAGATAACAACACCTCTCCCGAGATGATCCTGCCGATTTGTTATGATGGCGTACAGACTCGCTCTTGGTCCGGATTGTTCTTTATCGCCAGCTTTATCAGTGGTGACATGAACGCACTAGATGATTTCGGGACTAAAGAAGCATGGGGTGGTAACCGTGCCCGCATGGCATTGGTGAAAAAGTTCGCTTCTGATGGAGACTTATCGAAAACAGCTGATACACGTGCCTCTTTCTGGACTACAGACCGTACATTCGAGATCAATAAGCCGACCGAGTTTACAGAAGGTTATTCTGTAACTAAATTCAAGAATATCACGAAATCCGGACAAATCGGTCACGATCCGAATCAGCAGTTCCCGGATATGGATTTCCCATTGTTCCGTTTAGCCGAGGCTAATCTGACCTTCGCCGAAGCCACATTACGGGCAGGAGGCGATAAACAAGCCGCTTTAAGCGCTATTAACCAACTACGGAAAAGAGCGAAAGCCACGGAAATTACGGCAACCGATCTTACTTTGGATTTTGTGCTTGATGAGAAGGCCCGTGAGTTCTATTTTGAGGCGCAACGCCGTACGGATTTGATCCGCTACAATAAGTTCACCTCCAATTATACTTGGGATTGGAAAGGCGAGACAGCGGGAGGTACTTCAATCTCCAGTCACTTCTCATTGTTACCGATTCCTTCGACCCAACTCGTGGCAAACAGTAACTTGAAACAAAATCCGGGTTATTAATCGTAAAACCTATTAATAAGTAACAATTATGAATAAAGTCAATATATTATCCATCGTGTTTGCGGGCATCTGTGCTCTTTCTGCCTGCACGGACGATAAAGATCCGGTTATCAATGACCTAAAGGACTCAGAAGGTAATAATATATCTTTTACCCTCAATGCTCCGAATAATAGCTCATATACTTTAATGCCGGAAAATGCCAGTAGTATCATCGATATTTTTACCTGTGAACAACCGGATTACGGTTTTGCGGCAGGTGTAACGTATACCGTACAAGTCTGTGAAGGAGGAACTGAATTCGAGAAATTCGAGTCGCTGCCGACTACCGGTTCCGGCGAAAAAGTCTTGATCAAGACATTCGAGCTGAATGATGCCATGAACAATTTGGGAATGGTTAATCCTACCGTAGCTTATAATGTGGACTTCCGTCTTAAAGCATTTATTAACGACAGTGTTCCCGAACTTTATTCGAACACGGTAAACATGGCGATCACTCCATATAGTGGCGCCCGTACCCAAGTTTATTTCGTGGGTGACATATTCGACAACGGATGGAACAATAACGACCCATCGATGCGTATATTCGCCGACGACGATGTTAATAATATGTTATTCACTTACACGGGCTTCGTAAAAGCCGGTAGCGCATTCAAGATCATTCAAACCCCGGGTGATTGGGGCATTCAATGGGGTTACGACAGCGACGGAGCATTAAGCAATGACGGCGGTAGCGGTAATATCGAAGGCTTCACGCAGGATGGCTATTATACGATCACGTTAGACTTGGCTGGTAACAAATACAGCATCGAACCTTATACCGGAGCGACAACCGAATACAAACAAATCTCCCTGATTGGAGACTTCAATGATTGGGGTGGTGATCTAGATTTACAACAGGCTAGTTACGACAAGCACATCTGGATCGGCGAGAAAATAGAGATTCCGTCCGATGGCGGTTTGAAATTACGTGCGGATCATGACTGGGCCGTAAGCTTCGGTGGCAGCAATAGTTTATGGAACGATAAACAAGGACAATTCGCCAAATTTGACGGAGGTGATAATGTAAAGGTTTCCGCCGGTACCTATTTTATCAAGTTTAATGACTTAACGAAACATATCATTCTACTAGCCGAATAAGGCATTACTTAAATTACCATCCTTTACTTGATTTAAAAGTCAAGTAAAGGAGGTAATAGATAAAAGTAACGCTTGTGTTTATGAATTATGTCTCAAAAGATATGTTTTAGAACATGATTTTGTTAAATCACGTTAAGCAAATGAGATTTCCAAACTATCCGTTATGCTACATAACATAAAATCTCTATATTTGCACTGTGTTTTTCATGGTATTAGATTTAAGGTTAACAATGAAGATTGGCTGTCCGTGATGGATAGCCTTTTTTTGTTTCCTTCTAATAGTACATATTGGATTTGATGCCATTGCTGACATACAACAAACCATTCTTTCTCGTGATATAAATATTGTTTTCTCTAGCCAACCAGCCAATAGCCAAGGCTAGGTCCTCAATACTTAAAGACAATTTACGGCTTAACTCTTGCGTAGATATTTCATTTACCTCGTTTAGCGCATGCCACACTTTTCCTGCGTTTAGTCCAATTCTTCCTTTTTCCATAATCAAAATACTTTTCTAGTAAACGAACTATATTCTTTTTGTTTCCTCTTTCCTACGATTAGTAGTCATTTGTAAAGTTCGCCCTTAAATTTTAGGGAATCAATATCCATTCTTTCGTTTCTATGTTCTATTTTTATTATCTTGAATAATAAGTATTTATTAATTCCTATATTTGAGACGAATTACCGATTAGATATGGAAAAGGAAATGCTCACATTCGATATCACGAACGATTTTATCGTCGGAGATCGTATCACAAAAGAGACGCTAAACAAATACAGCAAGCTGCCTCATAAGATAAAGGCAGGTTTGTTTCTCCTTTGTGTAGAAGGTTCCGTGCAGGCTTCTATCAATCTAGCGAAGTATACGATTAACAAATATGATTTCGTGACCTTAGTGCCCAGCAATTTTATCCAGTTCCATGAAATATCGGACGACGCTCGTTTCTATTTCGCCGGATTCTCTTCGGAGTTTATGACAAACATCAATTTTATTAAATCAACCATGAGCTTTCTTCCCGTTATCACGGAACATCCGATCATGCCGCTGGAAGAATCTGTAGCTCAATTATATATTGACGGATACCGTTTATTGATACGTGCGCAATCCTTATCCCCGTCTTATTCTATGGTAAATAAAAACCTAGTCATCGCTTATCTCACGATATTCATGCAAGGAACGGCTGAGTTATATAAAAATCATAGCCATTGGACAAATGGAATCCGTACGCGCACCAATGAGATTTACCGTAAGTTTATCCAACTTGTCGTAGAGCATTATACCACCGAGCACAGCGTTTCTTTTTACGCCGCTCAATTAAATTTGTCGTTACCTCATTTCTGCACGACTATTAAGAAAGCGATCGGACTTACTCCCTTGGAAATCATTTCCTCCATTATCACGATGGATGCCAAGGCACAATTAAGATCGACAGACTTAACCGTAAAAGAGATCGCTTTCTCTTTAGGCTTTAACAACCTGTCTTTTTTCAACAAATATTTCAGGCAGCATACGGGAATGACACCTCAAGAATATAGAAGAATGAAAATTCCCTCAAGCACGTAGCCGGCAATCACTTCTTTTGTAAAACCATACGATCGATATCGGGCATCCATGAGTTTCCATTCGATAAGCGTATGCGATTCATACCGGGTTTCAGACGGATCTCTATTTGCTCGCTAGTGACCTCATGCGCAGGATGAGCCTCTACATTTTTTACGACAACTCCATTAACTTGACAAATTAATTCTCGATTCTCCGCACACTGATAATCCACGGACATCAAGTATAAACCTCCCTCACGACTGTATACATTATGCCATTCCAGATAATTGCTATCACGATTACCTAATCCCGTAACCTTCGCACCTCCAGAGCAATTCCCGTCATCCTCATAAATCGCCGTTCCAAACGCTTTGTGATTTTTTATTTCTTGATAGTCTTGCAGCCAAGCACATTCCGCCTCATAGACCGTCCGTTCTCCCCTTTCCAGTCCATCCAGACGGAAAATACGTGTCCCATGCGCAGGTATGGTTACGGAAAAATCCCGATCCTTGTACTTTCCAAGATCTCTCCTTTCAAATAAGTCCCGTACACTCACGTCGCCCCGCAAATAGAAATCGGCAAAATCCAGATGAATAGTCCGTTCCTCATCCGTAGAGTTATAGACGGCGACAGCGCATGTATTCCCATTCACTTCTTCCAGATCCTTTGTCAAGATATACACTCCATCCATTTGCTTAACGACATAAGCTTGCAAGCCTAGTACGTCTTGATTTAACGCTATCAGTTCCTCGTTTTTCAGTAGCCGCAAAGATTTCTCAGAGATGGTAGTCAGATCACAGCCGATCAATAAAGGGGAACTCATAATACACCACATTCCAAAATGAGTTTTATCTTCTTCCTCACTCATTCCACGGCCGATCTCAAGCATATCCATATCATTATATTTTCCTTCGCTCGCATAAGCGGACAAATATAGATTCTGCCGGATAATATTCTTCACGGACTCCCAGCTCGGATTTATATCTTGCGAGATACGCCATGAGAAGGCAACGTCATGCACCCACGTACCGGGAAAATCCCAACGACATACATTCATACGCACATCTTTACGGCTGGTAGCTAGTATCGCATTATGGATCGCCGTGTATCGCTCTTGCTCATCCAGACCTAATTGATCGAAATTCTGTTTGGCATCGCCGCCACAAAAGTCGATCTTAATAAAATCGAATCCTATTTCCTTAAAGAAGTAGTCCGCATCCTGACGATCGTGCCCATAAAAGCCGACATTGATCCCTAAAGAATCCTTATCCCAAAAGGAGCCGCAAGTATTCCGGCCCGCATCGGAATAAATACCCGCCTTAAACCCTAACGCATGGATATGATCTACCGTCTGCTTCAAGCCATTCGGAAAACGGACCGGATGAGTGATTAACTCCCCACTCGCATCCCGTCCCCCAAAATACCCGTCATCAATATTGATATATTTATATCCAACCTCTTTCAAGCCATTCCGCGACATCGCATCAGCTTGTTTCATTATCAGTTTGTCGCTGATATTCACTCGATAGGTATTCCATGAGCTCCATCCCATCGTGGGAGGATCATACGCAAAAACAGAAGATGCCAAGAGAAGTAAGGCGATTGATATATAGTTTCGCATGGTATAAAATTTTCATGTATAACGTTCTTAATCAAACAAAAATAAGAAAAGTGTATCAGACCGCCAAATCGGGATAAACGAAAAAAGGGAAGTATGCCTTTTTGACGTGACATACTTCCCTCACTTATATAAACTCTGTATTTGGATTACCAGATAACCACCCGATCAGCCGGAGCCATAAACATCGGATCGCCCTCTTTAATGTCAAAAGCGGCATAGAACGGGGCGATATTACGCAAGGCAGCGTTCACACGCCATTTTCCCAATGAATGCGGGTCGATCTTGGTACGACGACGGATCTCCTCGGGACGGATATTTTGTCCCCACAACGTCGCATACCCCAAGAAGAAACGTTGCTCATTCGTGAAGCCATCGATCGGGGCCGGAGTCTCTTTGCCCTTCAAGCTATTCAAATAAGCTTGGTGAGCGACCAACAAACCTCCGTGGTCGGCGATATTCTCCCCCAACGTAAAACGTCCGTTGGCATGAAGCGTATCTATTACGATAATCTGGTCATATTGATCAACCAATTTATCAGCACGCTCCTTGAAACGAACAGCATCCTCGGCAGTCCACCAATCGATCAAATTACCATCCTTATCGTAGTTACGTCCCTGATCATCGAATCCATGCGTCATCTCATGGCCGATTACCACGCCGATAGCGCCATAGTTCACCGCGTCGTCGGCATCCGGATTAAAGAATGGAGGCTGAAGGATCGCGGCCGGGAAACAGATCTCATTCGTAGTCGGATTGTAATAAGCGTTCACGGTCTGCGGATTCATATGCCAACGAGACTTATCGACCGGCTTATCCACGTCCGCCAATTGATAGGCCATATCGAAGATGTTAGAACGGCGGACATTCGCCCAATAAGAATCGTCCTTGATCTCCAAGCCACTATAATCACGCCATTTGTCCGGATAACCTATTTTCACCGTAAAAGCGGCCAATTTCTCTTGCGCTTTCGCCTTAGTCGTATCGCTCATCCATTCCAAGCCATTGATCCGCTCGCTCAAAGCAGTCTGCAAATTCCCCACTAGCGTCAACATCTTTTCCTTAGAAGAAGCCGGGAAGTATTTCTCTACATACATCTCGCCGACAGCCTCGCCCAACGCACCGTTTACCGTATTCAACGAACGCTTCCAACGAGGTTGTTGTTCCTGCTTTCCGGACATTACCTTTCCATAGAACTCAAAATCAGCGTCTACAAAATCATCACTTAGGTACGGAGCCGCCGCGCTCAATAAATTAAACGCCAAATAATATTTTTGCTCATCGACCGTCGTATTCTGCAAAGCCTTATTCATATCCTTATAGAAGTTGATTTGCTTCGCATCCAACTCTTTCAGCCCAGCTAATCCCATGGATTCAAAATATACATCCCAATCCAACGGGGATTCTATTTGCTTGAAATCCTCGTAAGCCAATTTATTATAGTTTTTCTGGGAGTCACGCAAATCCTCACGGCCATAAGAGATATCAGCGATAGCCTTCTCTATTTTCATCACGGCATCCACCGCCGCATCCGCCTGTTCCGGGCTTGAGCCGGCCAACGTAAATAACTTATTTATATAAGCCCTGTAAGCGTCACGCATCTTAGCGGAACCTTCATCTTCCAACAAATAATAATCCCGATCGCCCATTCCGATACCAGCCTGATACAGCTGGACGATATTCATGGCACTATTCTTCTCGTCAGCGTCCACGAACAAAGCGAAGAACGGAGCCATGCCTTCCTTATGAAGCGTAGCCACCATCTTAGAGACATCCGATTTCGTCGCCAGCGCATTGATAGCGGCCAGTTCCTCTTTGATAGGAGCCACTCCATCGGCATTCAACTTCGTGCTATCCAATCCCATCGCATACAAAGCGCCGATCTTCCCGGCGACACTACCCGCCTCATGGGGCGTAGCGCTAAGTTCCTCGATCAATACCCGGAGCTGCTCTTGGTTATTCTCTAGTAATTGGTCGAAAGTTCCGAAACGAGCGTATTCCGGTTTCAAAGGATTATTCTTAATCCATCCACCACAAGCGTATTCATAAAAATCCGTACCTGCGGCAACCGTGGTATCCATATTCGCAGGATTAATAGCAGCGATCTTCACTACCTCTTTCTGAGGAGTGTTACAACTCGCTAAAGCGACTATCCCAGCCGCTAAAAACGGAAACATTTTTCTCTTTCTCATTTTGTTTAGTCTTTTGCCTTAAAACCTTACAAAGATACGATAAATACGCAAAAGAAAAACATGTACGTGTTTCTTTTAAAACATGTACGACTTTTTACGAAAACACGTACGTGTTTTTCGGACGATAAAAGGATTCATGTATTCAAGAATAAGTGTATCTTTGCCAACAAATCATTTATATCATGAAGAAACTAATAATCAGCGTTTGGGCATTTATCGCCCTTCCCTTATTCGCTCAGCGAGACGCGAATATCCGTATTTATCCGGAGCAAGGTAACCAACAGATCAGTAAACATATTTACGGGCAATTCGCCGAACATCTAGGGAGTTGTATCTACGGTGGCTTATGGGTGGGGCCGGAGTCCGACATCCCTAATACCCAAGGATACCGTACGGATGTCTTAAACGCGTTGAAGAAACTACAGATCCCGAACTTACGTTGGCCGGGCGGTTGCTTCGCCGACGAATATCATTGGATGGATGGAATCGGCCCCAAGGAAAATCGCCCGAAAATGGTGAATAATAACTGGGGAGGGACGATTGAGGATAATAGTTTCGGAACCCATGAGTTCTTGAATCTATGTGAGTTATTAGGTTGTGAGCCTTACATCAGCGGAAACGTGGGAAGCGGTACGGTTGAGGAAATGGCTAAATGGGTGGAATACATGACCTCGGAAGGAGACAGCCCAATGGCCAACCTACGCCGGAAAAATGGCCGGGATAAGGCATGGAAAGTCAAGTTTTTCGGCGTTGGGAACGAGAGTTGGGGATGCGGGGGCAGTATGCGACCGGAATATTATTCCGACCTTTACCGTCGTTACTCTACGTATTGCCGTAACTATGATAGCAATGTCTTGTTCAAGATCGCCAGCGGTGCCAGCGATTATGATTACAACTGGACCGAGACGCTGATGAAACAAATCGGCGGACGCATGGATGGTATCTCTTTACATTATTATACAGTAGGAGATTGGAACAATAAAGGCTCCGCTACCGATTTCAACACGGAGGATTATTACTGGACCTTAGGAAAATGCCTTGAGATAGAGGATGTCGTTAAAAAGCATATCACTATCATGGATAAATACGACCCGAAGAAAAATATAGCCCTCATGGTAGACGAATGGGGCACTTGGTGGGATGTGGAACCCGGTACGACCCCCGGCCATCTGTTCCAGCAAAACACGATGCGCGACGCTTTCGTGGCCGCTCTTACCCTACATGTTTTCCACAAATATACGGATCGGGTGAAAATGACCAACATCGCACAGATTGTCAATGTATTGCAGTCCATGATCCTCACGAAAGGCAAGGACATGGTGCTTACGCCTACTTACCATGTGTTCGAGATGTACAAGGTTCATCAAGACGCTACCTTTTTGCCGATGGATCTAATCTGCGACAAGGAGAAAGTAAGAGACAACCGGGAAGTGCCGGTCGTAAGCGCCTCCGCATCCCGGGACTCGCAGGGTAAAATCCATATCTCGTTGGCGAACGTAGATCCCCGGCAAAGCGAGAACATCCATATCGACCTGCAAAACGTAACGATAAAGAGCGTGAACGGGCGTATCCTGACAGCGTCCTCCATAAACGACTATAACACATTCGATTCGCCGGAGAAGGTCAAACCGGAAGTTTTCAAGGGAGCCAAGGTAGAAAAGGGAAAGTTAAGCGTCAGCCTTCCTCCCATGTCGATCGTCGTATTAGAAGTTTTATAAAAAGACGGACAATAACATGGCAATGTTTCTATAATTATTAACTTTGCCCGAAGAATTAAAAAACACATTAAAGAAACGCATTATGAAACCTACATTATTTGTATTGGCAGCCGGAATGGGTAGTCGTTATGGAGGATTAAAACAATTGGACGGCCTAGGTCCCAATGGCGAGACCATCATGGACTATTCTATTTTCGATGCTATTCGTGGCGGGTTCGGTAAACTTGTATTCGTTATCCGCAAATCTTTCGAGAAAGACTTCCGTGAGAAAATCATCTCCAAATATGAGAACCATATCCCGGTTGAAGTCGTATTCCAAGACTTGAACGATCTTCCGGAGGGCTTCACTTGCCCGGAGGGACGTGAGAAACCGTGGGGAACCAACCATGCCGTATTGATGGGCAAGAAGGTTATCAATGAGCCTTTCGCCGTAATCAACGCCGATGATTTCTACGGACGTGACAGCTTCGCCGTATTAGGCAAGCAATTGTCTGAGATGGATGGCAAGAAGAATGATTATTGCATGGTGGGCTACCGTGTAGGTAATACGTTGAGCGAGAGCGGTTCCGTGGCACGTGGTGTTTGCGCCACGAACGAGGAAGGTTATCTGACAGGCGTTGTGGAGCGTACCGCTATCGAACGTATCGACGGAGATATCCAGTTTGTAGACGAGAACGGAAAGAAGGTCGTATTGGAAGAAAATACGCCGGTATCCATGAATATGTGGGGTTTCACTCCCGATTACTTCGAGTATTCCGAGGAATATTTCAAGGAGTTCCTAAAAGCCAATATGGGTAATTTAAAGAGTGAATATTTCATCCCGTTGATGGTAAATAAATTGATCACGGAAGGAACAGCCCGTGTGAAAGTATTGGATACAACCTCCAAATGGTTCGGCGTAACTTACGCAGCAGATCGTCAAGGCGTTGTGGATAAGATCCAAGCCTTGGTAGACGCAGGCGAGTATCCAAGCAAATTATTCTGATTATAAGGTTCTTATGGCTGATTCCTCAGCAGGAAGTAACAGCCGTGGCCTAAGACTTTTATCGTATCACCCTTGTGAAGCAATCTTTTCACAGAGGTGAAACGATCTTTTCACGGGGGTGATACGATCTTTTCACCTCTGTGAAAAGATCAATACCTCCTTATCCTAGCGATATTTTAGACGTATCTTTCACCTAAAAGCCCCGGACAAGTATTCTAATTAGCATACTCCTTATCCGTCACAGCCCGAAGTTGTACGGCATGATTCTCGATCGCATGCTCCGTAACGGTCATACATACGATAGAGCTACCCGGTGTCGCCCCATTCCAATGGCATACATTAGGAGGTGTCACGATCACATCACCCTTCCGGATCACACGTTTCTCTCCTCCTTCCTCTTGATAATATCCTTCTCCATCAAGTACTAACAAGGTTTGCTCGGCATCCGGATGGTAATGCCAGAAATTACGACTGTAAGGTTTGAATATAAAATGCGCGATCATCGTATTACCAGACTCCTTCAACAAGGAGACATAGACATCCCCCGTATTATACTCCGACGAAGCCTTTGCGTCGGCAGGGAAAATCAAGGTTTCGGTCGCCTTTACGTCTTCTTCCTTTTTCCCCTCCTGACAAGAGCTAAAAGAGAATAACACAGCAGACACCACGACCACGAAACCAAAGAACCGGCTATAGGATCTATCATTCATACCATTACTTAAATTTGCCTCCATCATTTTACTTTTTCATTTATATGACAAAGTTACTTATAGATACCATAGCCTCTGTATATATATTACAGATGTTTGTAACGCTATTACAGATAATCCTTAAACACGCTATAAGATAGGCAACATCGCAATATTCATCCTCTTTGAGGATACGCAAAAACTGATAATCGCAAATGAACTAATCTGCCATTTCCTGATAATATTTATCAATAAAAGGTTTCAACGCTGGAATATCATTTTCTATCGTATTCCATAACTGGATCGGTTTTATTTTATAGTAGCCATGTACCAGTACATGTCGCATGCCTTCAATCACATCCCATTCTACTTCTGGATGGGCATCACGAAAACCCTTTGTTAACATATATACTGCCTCACCAATAATCTCAACATGCTTTACAAATCCATAAAATATGATAGGATCTTCCAGCACTTCTTCAAAGGTATGTTTATCCTTGTTTGCCATCAACACCTCGATAGCTCGCAAGATATGTTCTAAACGACCTTTATCTTTAATTTTCTCTCTCATAAATCAATATCCTGTCTTGAAACGCACTAGGAGAAGCAAATGGGAGAAGGCTGTCTTCTTCGACCAAATCGACTTTCCGGTTCAATAATTTGGAAAGAGAGCACATGATACGGGATATAGTAAACAAAGATATTTTATTGGTATCCTTATAACGCACAAGAATATCAACGTCGCTATCTTGATTTTCCTCTCCCCGTGAATAAGACCCAAACAACCATGCCCGGTCAATAGGTTGGCTGGAAAGATATTGCCGTATTTGAGGCAATGCATGACGAAGACTAGCATTCAAATCTTTTATATCCATCATTACTTATCCTTTCTATCTACACATTTCTCCTCAAAATAAACCATTAATCATATTATATCGCAAATATAGATTATTTTTCGCAATAATCTATATATAATGATTCGTTTCACTATCTCATTTTTTATTGCTATTTTTGTTGAACTAAAACTAATAGAAATAAATATGAGACGGATTCTTACGATGTTGTTTGTTTCGGTATTTATGCTTTCGCTATGCCCGCTGCATGCGCAAGAGACTGAGACATTGGTGCTGATTGATACGGATATGGGTAAGATTAAGGTGAAACTGTTCAACGACACGCCGTTGCACAGGGATAATTTTATCAAGAACGTAAAAGAACACCGTTACGATGGATTATTGTTCCATCGGGTTATCAAGCAATTCATGATACAAGGAGGCGATATCAACTCGAAAGACGCTCCTTTGGATGCGCATCTGGGCGACGGAGATTTAGATTATACCATCCCCGCCGAGTTCGTGTATCCGAAATATTTCCATAAGCGGGGAATGCTCTGTGCCGCACGTACCCCGGATGAGGAAAATCCTGAGAAGGCCTCATCTGCGACTCAATTCTATATCGTGACCGGAAAGTTCTTTACGGAGATGGAGCTAGATAAGATGACCAAGGAGAAAGGCATCGAGTTTACTCCGGAGCAAAAAGAAGCCTATATGCTGGAAGGCGGAACGCCTCATCTGGACGGGAACTATACGGTGTTCGGAGAGGTTATACAGGGTATGAAAGTCGTGGATAAGATACAGTTCGTCGAGACGAACGCCGAAGACAGGCCCACGAAGAACATAAAGATCAAGTCAATGAAACTCATAGAAAAATAAGTAAAATGGAAAATCAAGCAACTGAGACAAGGGTGCTTATGCACACCAACAAAGGAGATATAAAGCTGAAATTATATAACGACACGCCATTACATCGTGATAACTTTATCAAGTTGGTAAAAGAAGGGCAATATAACGGCTTACTGTTCCACCGTGTGATCAAGGATTTCATGATACAAGGAGGTGACGTGACTTCCAAGGATGCCCCGATGAACAAGCAACTGGGAGCGGGCGATCTGGGCTATACCGTTCCCGCCGAATTCCGTTACCCGAAATATTTCCACAAGAAAGGAGCCCTTTGCGCCGCACGTACCGGAGACGAGGTGAACCCGGAAAAGGCCTCTTCCGCCTCCCAATTCTATATCGTAACGGGGAAAAAGTATTCGGAACAAGAGTTGAACCAGATGGAAAAGCAACTGGAAGGCCGTCTGAAACAAGAGATATTCGCCCGCCTGCAAAACGAGAACAAGCCTAAGATCATGGAATTCTATCGCAGTGGCAACAAGGAAGAACTGGCGATCCTTCGTGATACCTTGATTGGCAAGACCGAGCTGGAGGCCGAGAAGCGGAAAGACGAGGTAAAGTTAAACCCGGAACTCCGTGAGGCTTACAAGAATGTAGGTGGCGTACCGTTCCTCGACAATCAATACACGGTTTACGGCGAAGTGGTAGAAGGCATGGATGTCGTAGACGCCATACAGTCCTCCAAGACCAACAAGCAAGATCGTCCGACCGAGAATATCGTCATTAACTCCGTAGAGATCTTATAATGCGGTTATCGGCTTCATAAACAGACGAAGGGTTATCGTAAATACCAGTAATAAAAGAGCTATCTTGAGAAAGATCATACATATCGATATGGATGCCTTTTATGCCTCGGTGGAACAACGAGACAATCCGGAGTTGCGAGGAAAGCCCCTAGCGGTCGGGCATGCGGAGCAGCGAGGCGTAGTAGCCGCCGCTAGCTACGAAGCCCGGAAATATGGGGTACGTTCCGCCATGGCGTCTCAAAAAGCCAAACGTTTATGCCCGGACCTGATATTCGTACATGGAAGGATGGACGTATATAAATCCGTCTCACGCCAGATCCACGAGATCTTCCATGATTATACGGATATCATAGAACCGCTTTCCTTGGATGAAGCCTTTTTGGATGTCACTGATAATAAACGAGGCATCTCTCTCGCTGTAGATATCGCCAAGGAGATCAAGAAACGGATCTGGGATAATTTGAACCTGATAGCGTCAGCGGGAGTCTCCTACAACAAATTTCTAGCGAAAATAGCCTCGGATTATCGGAAGCCCAATGGATTATGCACCATCCATCCAAGCCAAGCCCTCGATTTCATAGCACGTCTTCCCATTGAGTCCTTTTGGGGAGTAGGCCCCGTAACAGCCCGGAAAATGCATACACTCGGTATCCACAACGGGCTGCAATTACGGGAATGTTCGGGGGAGATGCTTACCCGCCAGTTCGGAAAGGCGGGAATGCTTTATTATGAGTTTGCCAGAGGTATAGACAACCGTCCCGTAGAAGCGGTACGAATCCGGAAGTCGGTAGGTTGCGAGCATACGCTAGAAAAAGATATCTCCCGCAAATCCTCTGTTATCATCGAGCTTTATCACGTAGCGACCGAACTTATCGGCAGGCTGGAACGTTCCGGATTCAAGGGAAACACACTGACCTTAAAGGTCAAGTTCCATGATTTCAACCAAATCACGAGAAGCCTCAGCCGTCCGGAAGAGTTAACAACCTTAGATAAGATCCTTCCCTTGGCCAAGGAATTGCTGAAAGAAGTGGAATATACCGAGCATCCCATCCGACTGATCGGTCTATCCGTATCCAATCCCGTAAAAGAGGAGGCTCATACGAAAGACCGTTGGGAACAATTAAGTTTTGAGTTCAGCGACTGGAAATAACACTTGCCCTAGAAGGATAGCTTCATCATAAAACGTATACCCTTTGTCTGGATGCCCGGATGATCCTTATAGGTCAAACGCCATACATAATCCAAACGCAAGAACTTAAAGATATTCTCGATACCGACACCCGCCTCCATATAAGGAGTAGACGGGTCCATCAGGTAAGAGCCCTGCGGGAATAAGAACAAGCCCTCATTTTGCTCACCGATATACGGATTATTCTTATCCGTCAAGTGTCCGAACATACCTCGGAAAGAAAAGACCTCTCTCCATTTTAACTTCTTGATAAGCGGAATACGGTTCAATAAGGCTCCGTTCATGAAATAAGTAATATCCCACGAAGCGTACTCATCGTTGATGAACTCCATCGCGTTCATATTCGTATAAGATTCCGGTTGCACCAAATACGACAAGTTTGCGTTTGGCAAGATCAACAAAGGATAAGGGGCCTTTGTCCAAACTTTACCTGCCTTAGCGAGAATATCCACATAACCGAAAGCAGAGAACCAGAAACGTTTCTGAATACCGAGCTCCGTCTTCTGATAATCATACGAACTACCTAATACATCTTGGAAAGCCATCGTATGGTTCAAGGTGAATACCGGTGCGTCAAGCGTAATCGGATAACGGTAATTACGAGTCTGGTAGAATTTCTCATTCGGGGCGAAACGGAACTTAAACTCCACTTCCGACATCCGGTAGGAATCGGTAGCCGTGATCTGGCCATCCGGACCGATACGGTCGAACGCAGCGTAACCGGTTGAGTATTCCTTAAAATTACGAAGTACCGCCCCATAAGCCCAGCCGTTATAATGCTCACGGTAATAGGTCAGTTCCATATTCCTTAAATAGGTGGCACGCGTATCTTTCTGCCGCTTCAAGGCCAAGAACATATTATCCTTGTTGGTATACATATACTGCTGACCTAACTGGTTGATATCATATAGGTACTCGAACCGAATAGAATGCACGGGAAATTCTTTCCGATAATCCTTCTTATCGATAAAAGAATATTCTACGATACCATCATATTTCAACTTGCGGTCTTTCGATCCATAAGCCAAATAACCATCCAAGAAAAGACGTTTACTGAACGCCGTTGTCGTGGTTCCACCGACACGGAAGCGGGCCCCCTCAATCGCGTTACCACTGATATAGGTGTTCATCGGACCAAACTCAAACTTGCTCTTCTCCGGAATCTTATTCGTCGCAATATAACCGGAGGTAAGGATCGAAACAACCTTCTCCGTCACATAGAAAATAGGAACGGAACGAAGTTTCGCCATTAGCAACTCCACGTTATTCTGCTTGCGAGTTCCCGCCTCAGTAGGACGATTCTCCTCCCAGAAATCCGCCGAACGGCGATAAGCTTCCATCGGTATAATAATAGGTGCGCTCTCCTCGAATACTTTAGGATCATCGGGTCCCTCAAACGCTTGATTCGAATAGATATTCAAACGGCGGGCATACATTCCTTTCGATTTCTCCGTCAATTTGAAGTCCACGTTGATATCATCTTTCGTAATGATACGAGTCCCATCCGGGGCACGGTCGAAAGTCTGCTCGATCGTCATTCCACCGACAAAATTCAAGTTGATCTTCTTCGGGACATTCAACTTAACCTTCTGCACGAAATAAGTAGAATCCAACGTGATAAAAAGATGTCCCGTAAAACCGAACGTCTCCGGAGTAAACGGAGCGAAACCCAAATCCACGCACTTCTGTCCGGCGACCTCCACCGTGTCTAGCAAATAATATTTATAGAAGTTAGGCCCCATCGTAGACATAGGACTAACGAAACGGTTCAAGAACAAAGGAATATCATTCTGGAAGATATTCACTTCCCGGAATACCTCATTCAAGAACTGTTGCATACCGTCTCGTGAGAAGACCTCATCCACACCAGCCGCTTTCGTAGCCAGAACGACCCTCTTTTCCGTCTTCGGGTCTTTACGATAATAAACGGTCTGGATTTTCTCACGTTCGGATACCGGCAAGATCGTCTTTCCCACCTCCAACGTATCGATAAACTCAGTCAAGAAGTCAAACTTTCCCGCCTTTCCATCCTTTTTCGGTTTCGGTTGGTAATCGTTCATAGCGAAGACCATCTTCTCGTATTGATCATACCGAAAATAATCATGATTACGAGGATCGTTGCTCTCCCGACGTGCGATAGCGTTTTTGATAAAGGTAACCGCAGGATTATCCTTCTTCCGATATCTTTCCTTTCCCGGCTTGATGATCACCTCCGACAAATTAATACTTGTCGGAGCTAGCTGAATCTTCAAATGTTCCGCTTTACCCGGAACGAATTTCAATTCTTTCTCCGTATAACCCAAATAAGAGACCTGTAAAGTACGTACCTTAGATGAAGAGGAGAGCGTAAAAGCCCCATCCAGATCTGTCGTAGCACCTATCGTAGTTCCCTTCAAAATCACAGCCACATAAGGCAAAGGTTCTCCCGTAATGGAATCAGTCACGATTCCTTTTATCATGTAGTTCTGGCTCTTCGCTACCCAAGCGAACGCCAATAAAAGCCATATAAAAACAATTCTCTTCCCCATCAGATCTGACACCTCATTAAACTCCGCAAAGGTACAACAGGATCATTTATATAAATGTTCCAAAACACATGCAATATATTCCAATTAGCAACAAATGGTCTAAAAAGCCAATCGTACTTTCAAGAACGACTAATCTGAAGCCCCTTATTCGATAAGCTCATCTCCACGAACCGGGCGTTCGAATTGGGTGGAGAAAGAGTCAATATCTTTCGGATTTGCAGGGCTGCACCCGGGTCTTTCGCTACGATATATAAGTAACCACCACCGCCTGCTCCCGGAAGTTTATATCCCAAGGCATAAGCCTGTATCTTGGAGATAATAGCTTCCACCGCCGCCGGATTCGTTCCGGAATCGAGTGCCTTATTTTGCTCCCAAGTCTTTCCGACCCATTTACCATAAGTCACGAAGTCTCCGCATTGGATCGCCTCGTACATATCGAGCGCATGGGCTTTCATCTCAGACAAAATACCTAAATGCGCCTCGCTATTCAAGAACATACCTCGTACGATTTCCGACAAAATATCTTTCGCCGTACGAGTAATTCCCGTATAATAAAGAAGATGACAAGGCCGGTATTCCGGATCAGTAAACAAGTATTCCGGCAGCCAACGTACCAAAGGATTCTGATTAAAACCCTCGTTCGTTTGCAAGAGTTTCAAACCGTGCAATACGCCACCGTATTGATCTTGCCATCCCCCGCCGGTAGTCAGCAATTGTTCTAAAATCAAGGTGCGGTTTCCGATCTCATTCTTATCCCAAGCCAAGCCACAAAAGTCAGAGATAGCGCCCAGCACAGTAGCCGCGAGGATCGAGCTAGTGCCTAAACCGGAACCCGCCGGTATCGCCGCCAACAAGGTAATCTCCAGCCCGCTACCAAAAGCTTCCAACTGGACATCCAAAGAAGCATAAGCCTCCGCCGAGAATTCCGGGATAAATCCCGCCAAGGCCAAAGCCGCTTTCGGGATGGAAAACGGCGATCCTACCTTATTATAATCACGAAGCTCGTCCCATGAAGAGATAACCTCCATCGCTCCCAGATCGATCGAGCGAAGGATAATCTTATGGGTATCGGAAGGCTTGATATAGACTTGTAGCGGTGGTTGCCCGTTTAACTCGATCGCCACGTTCACCACGTTTCCACCCGCATATAAGCAATAGGGCGGCGTATCTGTCCACCCACCTGCCAAATCGATACGTACCGGACTACGTCCCCATACGATCTGGTCCCGATAGACATTCAAACACGGCTGCTGCTTACTTCCGAGGACAGAACCGACCAGCCCTTCCCGCAACAAAGCGAAAGCCTTTTGCTCCTCCTCCTTATACGCTTCCCCCAAGATCTTCATCACCTGAGAACGGAACATATGATTATGTATCCTTTTCATCAACGGATTATCCTCGGGAAGGGCTTTCGGTAAGACAATCTTGTCTTTGGCGAAGCTTTCCGCCGCATCCGAAAGATCCAATTGATAGAATACACTTTTCTCATGATTAGCGGCCAATAATGACCAGTCTTTTTTACGGAAAACTTCTCGCTGAGCTACTAAACGGCGTAAATTCGCTTGATCGGACAAATCATTCGCCGATAATTTTCGGGCGGAAAGCCAAATAAACTTTCCCTCTTCTCTATCCGGCTCCGTAATCATCCAGCGCAGCACTTTTCCCAGCTCATCCACGGTTTGGCAAACAGGAAACAAAGGTGCGTTTTGTATATCCTCATTCCCTCTCAAGGTGATCCCTCGCTCCATCGCCCAAGTCAAGATAGGTTTCCCCATAAACAAGGTAGACACATCAGACAAGGCCCCTTTAAACAAGTCATTAAAACCATAGGGCCTTGCCGCCCAATTAGCTTCCCCTACCGGGACAACATCTACACAGACACCTTCCGGAAGAGATAAGTTCCAATTATTCTCCGGAACACCCGTTATAATTTGCTGGCCACGTAACGTCCAATTCTCACCGATATAACTATTCTCTATCCATAATTCCGAATTCTCAGCGGTCAATTTCTGGTGTAACACCGCATTCTGCACAAACATGGCGGGATGTGGTTTCACCTTACGCTGCATGATCGCACGTTGATCCCTAACTAAGTTCTGTACCGCCAATGTAGAGGAAATCAACTCACGGCTAGTTCCATAATGATAGAACTCTCCACCCGGAAGCGGCAGAATCGCTACTGAAAGCTGATTCAACTCCGAGTCCGTGATACGTGGATTCTTCCCCAAGGCCAACCCGAACTCAGCATATAAATCATACGCCTTCATCGCCTTGCCATCCTCGGTATAGGAATGTTTCATTAATAACCGCACCGCCTTGTCGCTTAGCAGCCAGATACCGATATCCATCAAGAATAAATGACTACCCGCCAATTCCCCCAAAGTTTCCAACGAAGGCTTCTGTAGCATGAAGTCCAGAGTGTCCGGAGACTTACGGCTCGATACAAAAACCCCGTGATTCTTGGCCAACGAAGGCTCGACCCATAAACCGTAACAAACCACATCTACCTCAGGAATCTCCTGCAAAGGCTGGTTAGCACGGATATATACGTCACCGCTAGCGATCAAGGTATGAAGCGATTCCGGTGCCTTTTTCATGATCCGTTCATAAAGAGGTAATTGCAAAGACAATAAGTTCTGGGATAACCTCTGCCCTCTTGCCCAGCGAAACACAGGGATCGGAGTCAATATTTTCCCGGATGGCGCATATCCGGGCAAACGGCGGCTTTGCCCTCCGGCATGCAACAAGATACGCTTCTCCTGTCCCAACCACTCTTCCGTCGGTACATCCGGAGCCTCTTTTTGCCGGGAGGCCTCCAACAACCAAGTTGTTCCTCCCCCGGACCCTAAGCGGGCGCCTACCGGATCCGAGGTGCAAAACCATTCCTCTGTACTTACATGCTCTACCGCATGGAAACAATCTACCAAATTTGGAGGTAAAGACAATAACTTTTTCATACCCATGATCATTCTAAGACTCCATCTTATTTTTCGAAAGCAAAAGTAACTTAAATTTTCTATACGGATATCCATTAACCCTTTTTATTACAATTTGTATGGAGTTCAAACCCACTCAACTTCTTTAACACACCCATAAAAAAGTTTGTTTTTACTAAAACGCACTATCAATCAATCCGTTTCCAGTATCTTGGTTGTTGTTTAATTAAATATAGGACATATGGTATACGGTTATGTAAGAGTCAGTACAGACAAACAAACTACTGAAAACCAGCGATTCGAGATTGAGAAATTCACAAAATCGAGGAACATGAGAATCGACAGGTGGGTAGATGAGACGATCAGCGGGACAAAAGTAATCGCCGATCGCCAACTTGGTAAATTATTAAAGCAAATACGTAAAGGCGACATCCTGATCACGACGGAACTGTCACGTCTCGGACGTAATCTTATGCAAGTTATGAGCTTCCTTCATCAATGTATGGAAAGAGACATCATTGTATTTACGGTAAAGGAAGGTTACGAACTCGGAAATAACATTAACAGTAAAATCTTGGCATTCGCATTTAGCCTAAGCGCCGAAATTGAACGCAACCTGATTTCGCAACGAACGAAAGAAGCGTTGGCTCGGAAAAAAGTGCAAGGTGCCAAACTGGGCCGTCCGAAAGGAGAGCGACCGGAAACCTGTAAGCTAAAAGGTAAGGAAGAGATGATCTTGCAGTATATTAAAGAACATAAGACTAAAGTATATATCAGCAAGAAACTGGGAGTAAACCGGCAAACCTTGAGGGAATTTCTCAAGACTCATCCGGAAATTCCACGAAAATGGAAAAGAATACAGAAGGATTAACAACTCAAGCAACAATTAACGTATGTTAAATTAGTTTAGTTTAGCAGACTTATCGCTCGTTTATTTGTTTATTCCCATTAACTTGCGGAGGAATAAGATAGAAATATACTTGAAATATCCTAAAAAACATTTCATCCTTTATTCCTCTATCATTCATAAAACGCCGCAAGGTTAACATGTATTCAAGACATCAAACATTTGTTTAATCTTTTAATATAAATCTTATGGAAAAAACATTGGTTATTTTAAAGCCTTGTACCGTTCAGCGAGGGCTGATCGGTGAAATCGTAACCCGTTTCGAAAAGAAGGGACTCCGTCTGGCCGGCATGAAGATGGTTTGGCTGACTGACGAGATCTTGAGTGAGCATTACGCCCACCTAAAAGAAAAGCCTTTCTTCCAACGGATCAAGGACGCGATGAGTGTATGCCCGGTAATTGTATGTTGCTGGGAAGGGGTAGATGCCATACATGTAGTAAGAACCTTGGCCGGCGCTACCAATGGTAGAAACGCCGCTCCCGGTACGATACGGGGAGATTATAGTATGAGCGTACAAGAGAATATCGTACACGCATCAGACTCACCGGAGACAGCCGAGATCGAATTGAAACGCTTCTTCAAGGATGACGAGATATTCGATTATGAGCTGAAAAACCTATTGAGTCTTTACGCCAATGACGAGTTTTAAATAAAAAAGAATAGCCGGAAACGAGAGAAATCATTCTCACCTTTCCGGCTCTCATATTTAGAAACCAACATCCTATTCTCCCGAACTGAATGAACAACCTAATTACTAATCTAAAAATCTAATACCATGAAAAACACACTACTATATCTATAACAGGGCATCCCCGCAAAATGTTTAAGGGATTTCATCCTGAAATTAGAAAGCCGATAAAAAACGTTTGTACGCCTCCAGTTGCCTTTCAAAACAGAAAGTTGTCTGGGATAATCTTAAGCAGTTCGCTTTTAGCTGTCGATACTCCTCATCCGGCAAGTGGCTCATGGCCCGTATATTTTTAGAAAGTCGCTCATAATCTCCGGGGGCCGAGACAAGGCCCAACTGATTCTCCTTTACAATCTCCTCGCCCTCGCCGCCTCCACAAAACAAGATAGGAACGCCTAACGGCAGCAAATCAAATAATTTAGAAGGTACCGCCCCCCTTATACGAACCGTCAAGGGGATAATGGAGGCATGGTAACGTGTAAGCTCCTCACGCATCCGTTCCTTGGGCAGAGAGCCATGATAAAAGACCCCTTTATCATGTGTCCTCACATAATCCTCTATCTCCAAGGCTTGATTGCCCCCTCCAAATAAATGAAGCTCCGCTCCCATCCCTTTAAAATCGATACGCTCTATCAACTCCAATATATTCTGCGCCACGCCCAGCAAACCGGCATAGACGATCCTGAAAGGCTTTCGAGAAGAAGGGGGTTGATTCGGTAAAACAAAACGATGCTGCAAATTCCGATACAAGAACGAGGCCTTGCCCGGCTCATACCGTTTTATATAATCCACGATCTCCTTACTCTGCCCTTGACAGGCCGTGGCCTTACGATAAAGGAAACGCTCGATACGCCCCATCACCCCATGATAAACGCCCCCCTCTTTCATGGCCCCCAGCTCCACGGCCGACAATGGCCAAAGGTCTGAGACGTTCAGTACCACCTTTTTCCGGTAGCAACAACGAAAAAGCAACATGGCCGAGGCCGCCGCCAAAACAGGAGGGGTCTGGATGATCACCTTATCATAAGATTTTATACGCTTACGCTTGAGAGCGAAACACCAAAGGGTCGTGGCGAAAGAGCACATACTCACAAGACGGACCAACGGTCTCCTCGAGATCGAGGCATACGTCCAGTACCTGAAGACCGTTATCCCGTTTACATCCTCTGTCTTGGAAAAAGCCCCCCTATATCCATCAAAGATACGTCCCTTGGGATAATTGGGTAGGCAAGTCAACACATCCACCTTTATCCCTAAGCCGGACAGTCCCTCCGCCATGTTCGTAATGCGTGAGGGTGCCGCACCGATCTCCGGAAGATAAGAGGGAGAAACGATCAAGACCCTCATTCCTTCCGGTTCAAAAATTCCACGATCCTTCCGCAAGCCAAGCCGTCGCCATAGGGATTGACCGCCTTGCTCATCGCATCGTAATAAGCCGTATCATCAAGCAACGCCGAGACCTCGCTCACGATCTTGTCATAGTCCGTACCGACCAGTCTCACCGTACCTGCCGCGAGAGCCTCCGGACGCTCGGTCGTATCACGCATCACCAACACGGGTTTGCCCAAACCGGGGGCCTCCTCTTGGATACCGCCGCTATCGGTCAGCACTATCGTAGATTTCTCCATCAGATAGACAAATGACAGATATTCCAATGGCTCAATGAAGAACATATTCTCCAAATGAGAAAGATCCTCACCGAATACCTCATGAATCGGCTTGCGCACATTGGGATTCAAGTGCATAGGATAGACAAAATCCACCTCCGGATACTTCCGGGTCAAGTCCTTGATAGCGGTACACATATGGATGAATCCATCACCGAAGTTCTCCCGGC